>Ga0255759_10003251_pt1 | contig 14304 bp, 16 predicted proteins | sample 101ome_20_FD_179959 | JGI IMG/M metagenome (GOLD analysis project Ga0255759, IMG submission 179959) | Coastal salt marsh microbial communities from the Groves Creek Marsh, Skidaway Island, Georgia - 101404AT metaG (version 2) | ecosystem: Environmental > Aquatic > Marine > Intertidal zone >...
TTTTTTATAACAATATTTCTTTTTCCTATGGTTTAGAAGGAAAATTACTGAAAGAAATTATCGAAGGTGAACTAGAAATTCTTGATGCTGAAAAAATCAGCGAAGAACGTAAGTTATTTGATAGTGTGGTTTTATTTTTTTCTGAAAAAAATAATTTGAATCAAGAAACTTTCATTGAAAATCTTAAAAAAACAGCTGAATCAAACAATCCTCAAGCATCTTATTTAGTTGGAATGTATTTACTCTCCAATGAGCCGAGTTTTGATAATGGATCTGAAATCATCAAATATCTACTAATCGCTGCTGAATCTGGCAACGTTGAAGCAAAAACTGCTTTAGCTTGGATTTATTCTACAGGTTTTATTACTGACCTTGATCCATCAAAAGCTTTTTATTGGTACAGACTTGCTGCAGAAGATGGAGATTTAGAGGCTTCCTATCAATTAGGTCTCTTATATAATTCTGGGTATGGGACTGAAAAAAATCACCAAGAAGCTTTTAAGTGGTTAAAGAAAGCTGCTACTTCAAATTACTCACCTGCACAATATGTCATAGGCTTGATGTATAGTGTTGGCAGAGGTACTGATCAAAATTTTGATGAAGCTTATACATGGTATTTTCAATCTGCACAATCTGGAAATGTTAAAGCTCTGATGAATTTAGGATTAATGTATCTTACTGGGAAAGGAACAAATAAAGACATTGTTCAAGCTCATAAATTTCTTACTATTTCCGAAATTTTAGATTATCAAGATGCTAAACAAAATAGATTAATCATTGAAAATGAAATGTCTGATGACCAAATAGCTGAATCTCTAAAAGAAGTTACTCAATGGTTTAGAAAAAAAAGAGAGGGAGATATTTAATTAATGGAATTAAAAAAAGTTATTAATGCTTTCTTAATTTATTCATTAATTTTAATCCTTATACTTTTGGTGTATTTTTTTTACAAAAAATATAACTCCAACTTAAATTTTAACAATCAGTTGATACCTGTCAAAATCACACTCAATAATAAGTGTGAGCTTATCGACGATGCATTTATGGTTATATCCAAAGAAACTAATAAAAGTGCATTTTTTTTCGAAAAAAAAGCATATTTACAACTGCCAAGGGTTGATAAAGTTACACTTGCTGCTAGTACAAAATATCCCGGTTTTCATTTAACTGAGAATTGGGTAGATGTAGAAACTGAGATTACTTTAACTAGCGATTGTTCAGCAAAAACAAAACAAGAAATGATTATTGACTCTATGAGAGAGCAATTTAGAAAAGACTAACTTTTTCCACCGCTTATTACTTTATCAATTATTTCTTTTGCACCTGAGTCATTACAGGCGTTTGAAAGTAATGTTTCCTCAAAACTTCCTGGATTAGTTTGATTCCATCTTCCTTGATTATTTTTTGATTTATCATGATTGAAAACAATATTCCCATTACCATTTCTTCCATCCCAGGCAGTGACAAAAGATATGTAAAACTCTCTGAGGTTACAATTAACTGTATAGTTTTCTTTTTTTGAGAAATATTTTGCCCCATTTGCAGCAGTTAGGCCTTTATAAGAGTCGTACATAACCATAAAATTAATATATTTATTTTCATTCTCATGCGGTGTGATTTTCGAAATATAAGCTATACCATTGCTTGTCTTAGATAGATATTTCCAAGTATGGTTTTCGCTAAAAAGCAAATTAGGTAAAAGAAATAAAGAAATAATTAATGTTCTTAAAAAAATCATATTAAATTACTCATTTAACATGCTTTTAACAACCTGAGCAATTTTTTGAGTATCAGAATTACCCAACATTCTTACAACTGTAACTTTATCATCATAACTATTAGAATTATCAAGTAAATCCATGACTTCACCATTCATGGAATCCTTTTTTGGCTTACCATCAGCATTTTCAACAATAACATTGTTTAGAAGATCTGATGATAGTTTAAGACCTTTTGCACCTTCAAGCTCAATTGACTGAAACAATTTTGAAAGAAGCGCTTCTAATTTTTTTCTTACAAGCAAAAAACCATCAGTTCGATCATTTGGAGCTGTTCTACCAAGTTCATAGAGTTCCTCAACTTCAACAAGCGGAAGCCAGCTGAAAACTGTACCTGATACCATATCTATTGTCTTTGAATTTTCTGGAATATTTTCTTCTTTGGCCCTGCCATCAATTACAGCTTTTTCAAAGATATCTTTAAGATGTTGCACAAAAAACTTTTCGTATTCTTTTCTTATTATTTCGATTTGATCTTTGCTTCTGTTAGTTTTTGCTTTTCCAGATAAGAGCATATATAAAGCTCTACCTTCAAGTATCTTTGAACTTTCTTTTTTCTTGGGTATGCCAGCAACTGCCTCAATACCTGTAGGTTTTACTTTTGACGCAGAATCATCTTTGATAACAACAGGTTTAACACCTTTGGGTCTTTTAATAGTGAGCTGTTTTTCTGGTAAAGGAACGACACTTTTTGGAACACCAAAAACAAGATACTTTGATAAAATCTGCAGCCTATCCATTAATAGAATCAAGAGCAAAATTAAACAACATGCCCCAGAGAAGATAAACCAAGTTAAAATTTCAGAAAACAAATTATTTTGTCCTTAGGTTAATTTTTAATTTTTTTAGAAATATCCTTTTCATTATAAAAGATCTCTTGAGTTTTTAGTTTAACATCCTCACTTTTGTTCTCTACACTCACTTTTATTGCTTCTCTTTGATTATCACTTATCTCAGACAAAACTTCTAAATATCTTTGCTTTTGTAAAAAAACCATTGCTTCAACTTCTTGGCTTATTTTATTCATTTGCAAAATTGACTTTTCGAGTTTGCCCATTTGAGAGGTTAGATTATCAATTTCACTATTAAGAGATTTAATTGTCGCACTCTGAGAATTAATAAGGTTTTCTTGGTTTTTAATTAAGTTTTCTTGACTGTTAATTTTTTTATCAATAATCAAAATTTTATCATCTAGAGCTTTGTTTTTTGTTTCAACCTCCATGGCAGTAAGCTGAGGAATATTGTCAGTTTTATCATACGATTTTGAAAAGGATTGCTGAATTTCATTTTTTAAGGACTTTTTTGTGTCCTCAACAGATTCCTTTAATGTAATCTGATCCAATGAAAATTTATCAACAGCATCTCGCATATTATTTAAAGCTTCGACACCAGAATCCATATCTAGAACTCTTTTTCCAATAGCAAGTAACATTGCATCGACTTGTGAAATTTTCTCCTGGAGTTTAACTCCCATAACCGTATAAAAGGACAAAGCTAACGTAAGAAGAAAACCACAAATAAAAAGTACGAATAGTGATTGCTTTGAACCTTTAGAATGTGCATTATTTAATCGATCAACTCCTCGTAACAAGGATCTTGTCGAGTTTGAAGATACTTCTGCAGATTTATTTGCAACTTCTGCAGAATCTAAAACCACAGAAACCAGTGATTCTAAACTATTTTTAATTGATTCAGAAAATTGCTTTGCTTGAGCTTGAGTTGCTTTAACTAGTTCAGAAGATCCTTCCGTACTGTTTTCAGCTTCATCATTTTCTGTATCACTATTTACGTTAGACTCTTCGATATTATCACTTGTATCAGTTTTTTCTTCACTCATGACAGATTGACCTCTTTTTGTTTTTTATTATTTTAATCTCTTGTTTAATAATTTTAAATCATCGCCAATATAATTTGTTTGACCTTTGATTTTTTTTAATCTTTCCAATAAACCTTTATCCCAGTCTATTCTATGATTCTCTATATCAACATCAGCAGGATTAACAAGATTTGGTTTAGGTTTATCCAATGATTTTTTTATATTGTCATCATTAGAATCAAAATCTATATCTTTTAAATCAAGGTCGATATTTTTGATTTTTGCTATATTTTCATCAGCATCAAGGTTAGGAACCAAAGCTTTATTTTCAAAACCAGGCTTGAAGACATCATTTTCTTCTTCTTTTCCTGTTACTTTACCTTTTTCCTTGTATACTTCAGCCATGCAAGTTATTCAATATATATTTTTAATGATTTAACTGTTCTGTAAAAAGGATCGACATTATCTATTTTGCCTTTAGTAAAATCTTTTGCTTCATCAAGCGAAACAAAAGCACCTAAGATTACAGCATAATAAGGTATATTTTTTTTTGGGTGTGAATACTCAACTATCTTACATTCAATATCTTTAAATTTTTCGGAAAATGAAAGGGCCTTATTGAAAGTATCAAATGATGATAGTTGAATAAGCCAATGACTTGGTTTTTGGATATTTAACCAATCAATTGATGCTTTTAAAGAGCTATCACGAAATAATTTTGTTTCATCAACGACTACTTGGGTTTCAGTAATGGTTTCTTCTTTTTGTTCAGTTGAAGTGTTGATTTTTTCTGTCAGATTTGATTCAACATTTTCGTCATTTATTTCCAAATCAGATATGATAACTTCTCTACTTTGTTCATCTAAAACATTTAATTGAGAAACCTTAGTATCTACAGAATAATCATCTTTGTAAAAAAAAAGCACAAGTGCCATTGAAAATAATAGAATTATTGAAATAAATAAAAGATAGGCAGTGATCTTTGTATAACGTGATTTTCTTTGTGAGGCATTAATCTTAGTTGTTTTTTGTTCTTCCGATGAAATATAGCCAAGCTTATCTAATTGTTTTCCAAGTAAATCCTCTTCACTTTCTTCAACTGAAATAGCTATTCCAAGTGCTTTTAATGTGTTTGAATATTTATCTAAAATATTATTATCAATACAATATTGTTTTAAAATTCTTATTGAATTAGCATCAGGATATGGAATTTGCCAAATAATAGTATTTTTTCTGACTAAATCAATAAAATTATTTCTCTTGTTATTTTCTATGTCTTTTACAAATGATATGAAATTCACATTTGAGGCTGGAAAATCATTGATTATTCTTGATAAAAGTTGAAGCTCATATGGATTTATTGATTCCAAATCAGGAATTATGAATATTTTTCTGGTGCTCTCTTTATTAATTTGTTTAGAATCTTCAATTGAAACCTCTTTTAAAATGCCGTTAAATTTATTAATAACTGTTTCAGAATCATTAGGAAAAAATTTTTCAACTTTTATGTTTTCAAAATTCGATATTTTCTTTTCAAAAAATTTTGAATAATAATTAGCTATTGCAGGATTAGTTGAACAAAATATTAGATTTGAATTTGATTGAAGAAATTTTTTAAAAAAAGAATAGAAATCATCTTGATGCTGTTTTGTTAAATAAAGTAAATCGTCTTTAAAAAGTTCAGATGACATATTCTTAAGTTAGTTAATTTGAAACATTTCCAAAGGAGTCAAATGTAAGTTCAGGTGGGACTTGTGGAAAAGGTTTCTCTGGAGTAGATGAAATTTTATCGACCGCATTCAAATTATAAACATAGGCTATAACCTGTGCAACAGCAACATATAATTGTTCGGGTATTTGCTGGTTGACATCGGTTGTGAAATAAAGAGCCCTTGATAAAACAGGTGCTTCAAATAAAAAAATAGAATTATTTTCAGCTCTTTCCCTAATTCTTAAAGCAAGATGATCGATTCCTTTTGCAACAACAATAGGAGCATTTTCTCCTGAAGGTTCATATGCAACTGCAACAGAAAAGTGCTCAGGATTTGTAATAACCACATCTGCATCTTTTACTTTCTCTATCATCCTTGCAGAAGCCATTTCACGTTGTCTTTTTCTAATGTGGGACTTTACCTCAGGTCTCCCCTCGGTATCTTTCATCTCGTCTTTGACTTCTTTTTTTGTCATCTTTAGCTTTTTGTAGTAGTCATATAGAACATAAGGAACATCAATAGCAGCAATTATTAGTAATGACAGGGAGATGATCAATATAGCAAAACCAATCATATTACCAGCTGAAGCTAAAGCATTTTCAATAGACATTGCACCTAATTTGGTAATTCTATCTGTATATTTAATGACAAGAAACGTCATAATTGAGGCAACTAAAAAAAACTTTAGCAAAGTTTTAGATAATTCGACAAGTGACTGCAATCCAAATATTCTCTTTAAACCACTTAGGGGATTAAGCTTTGAGAATTTTGGAACCATAGCGTTCCATGTAAAATTCATACCACCAGTTAAGGTAGTACTAAAAATGGCCACTACAAATGTAAGGATGAATATCGGAGACATGTATAGTAATGCTTTTCCCAATATCTCAATAAAAACAGAAGCCATATTTAAATCAGCAAAAACAAGTTTTCTATCGAATTCAAATGAGTTTTTAAAGATATTAACTATGTTATTCATGAACCAGCCACCCATAAAAAACAGCATGGATACTGAGGCAATGGTTATTAAAGCAGCTGATAATTCTTTTGATCGAGGTAAATTACCATCTTCTCTCGCTTTATCAATTTTTTTCGCGCTGGGTTCTTCTGATTTTTCTTCAGTACTGTTATCTTGTTCGGCCATAATTATTAACTAATACCATAAATATTTCTAATTATAATAAAACTTCGCAACCATATCCATTCAATCCTATTTGTTATAACTGGAATAGAAATCAATAAAAAAAGAAATCCACCAAAAAGAAATGCTGGAAAACCTATGGCAAAAATATTTAATGAGGGAGCAGCTCTTGTTATTATACCAACGCCAATATTAAGAAATAACATCGCAACTATTACAGGAATAGCTATCAAAAGTGCACCCAGAAAAATCATTGAAGACCATGGAATAAACTTACCATAGAGGTCACCAACATTTAAACTAAACCCAACAGGAAAATAATTGAACGTTTCTAATAGCAGACCAGTCAAAATTAGATGGCCAGAATTTATCAGAAACACAAGTGTAGAGATTATTATAAAGAATTGAGATATTACTGGCACATTACCCAAATTTGGATCCATCATGTTAGCCATTCCAAGACCAACTGCGTTTGCAATAGATTGACCTGCTACAACAACTGCAGCAACCACAACTTGAGCAATCAAACCCATAAGTAAACCTATTATTGCCTCTGAAAAAAAAGTACTTAATCCAAAACTAGATAATGGATTAATATTTTGCCATTGATGTAAAGGATATACAGTAAGTGTTAGAAAAAAAGCAATGACAATTCTAATTCGAATATTCACAACACTTATTGAGAATATTGGAGCAACAAGTAAAAAAGCAGAAATTCTTACCATCGGCCATAAAAATGTATAAAAAAAATCTACAATTTCTGATGTAAGAAGAGTCATAAATACTCAAATAAATAAGGTCGGAATAATTTCAAAAATTTGTTTAAAATAATCAACGAGGGTTCCTATTTGCCAACTTCCAAATACGAAAATTGCAAATGCTAATGCCATAAGTTTTGGAATAAAACTTAATGTCATTTCGTTTATTTGAGTTGCCGCTTGAATTACACCAATAATGATACCAACAAAAAGTCCCAATAATAACAATGGTGCAGAAACTAAAACAGTTATCCAAACAGCCTCTCTTGCAATATCAATAACATAAGAACTGTCTAACATTTATCCTCCTATAGCAAAGGTTGATGCGAGAGAACTCATAATAAGGCTCCAACCATCAACTAAAACAAAAAGCATTAATTTAAAAGGCATGGAAATCATCATTGGAGATAACATCATCATACCCATTGACATTAAAACACTAGCCACAACCAAGTCAATAACAACAAAAGGAATATAAATTAAAAAGCCAATCGTAAATGCGCTTCTTAATTCAGAAGTTAAAAAAGCAGGGATTAGAACTCTTAGAGGTATCTGTTCAGGAGATTCAATCTCATCTATTCTCGCAATTTCAGCAAACATAGCAATATCATTTTCTCTTGTTTGCAAAATCATAAAATCAACTATTGGGGTCTTTACTTCATCTAAAGCTTGCTGGAACTCTAACTTGCCATCTATATAGGGTGCAACACCGGACTCATAAGATTTTTGTAATATTGGTGACATAATAAATATACTTAAAAAAAGTGCTAAACCAATAAGCACCTGATTAGGGGGAGTTTGTGCAGTTCCTAATGCTTGTCTCAATAATGACAATACAATGATAATTCTAACAAATGATGTCATCATCAGAAGTAAGGTAGGTAAGATTGTTAATATTGCCATTAATGCAAGTAATTGCAGGGTCAGACTATATTGCGTTTGTCCTTCGACTGTATTCAGAGTTACAACAGGAAGTCCTTGTGAAAAACTTGAAAGAGGAAGAAATAATACAATTATCAGTAAAAAGAATTTACAAAATTTAACAGATTCTAAATATCTATACTTGTTCATTTGATTCAATCTGATTATCTTCAACGGTTGTGAAATCATCAGAAAAAGTCTCGATTTTTCTGATAGAACTGGGTGTAGAAGATAGAAGTATTTTTTTGTTGAAAAACTGAACTAATATCAGCTTTTGTCTAACACCAATAGAGATGGATTGAATAATCTTAAGGTTTTTTGAATTAGAGAAATAACCTGAGTTGGGAATAAATTTTTTTAATAGATATAGCACCAATCCCAAAAGAACAAATATAAATGCTACAGAAAGTATATAAACTAGAACATCAAAATTTCCTTGGTCATTGAGCATAAGTACAATCTAAAAAACTTAAACATTTTTCATTCTATCCGTAGCAGGAACAACTTTTGTTAATCTAATACCATATCTGTCATTAACAAGAACAACCTCGCCTTGAGCGACGACTGTGTTATTGACTAATAAGTCTAAAGGTTCTCCAGCTATCCTATCCAATTCTACTACACTTCCTTGAGTAAGTTTCAATAAATCCCTTAACTTTAGATTTGATCTACCAACCTCAACCGATAGTGTCACGGGAATAGTTTCTAAAACTTCCTCATTAATTTTATTTTTTTCAATGCTTTGATTTTGCTCTACATTCTCCTCTTGAACTGTTTCAGGAGTATTTTCAGTTTGATTAGTTTCGTTTGTTTCACTCATCTTTTTTTCCTTCTAAATCTTTCCCGTTTTCAGGATTAATGAACTCCTTAATTTTGACAGCTGAATTAGGTCCTTGAGAACCAACATCAACTTTAAATGTAGGAATATCGTTTATATAAACTGTTGCTTGATCAGGTTTATTAAAATATAGTAAATCACCTTCAATTAGATTTTTAAAATTCTTTAAACTTAATGTGGTGTCTCCTAATATAGTACTCATCTGTAGTGAGGTATCGTGAATAGCAGATGTTAATTCAGTTCTCCATTGTTTATCAGATTCTTCATTCCCATCTGCAGTTTGCGTTCCACTTCTTAGAAGGTCTCTAATTGGTTTCAAAGCAGAATAAGGATAAACAATGTCTAAAAAACCTTTAGCACCTTTTCCACTGTCTGTTTCGAATCTTGCGTGAATTACCAAGTCATTTTCAGCTGCAATTTGAGCAAATTGAGGATTTATCTCTGAGCTTACTTTTTCAAATTCAATAGCCATTAATGGATTCCAAGCCTCAGTAAGCGATTTAAAAGAAATATCAAGAATTATATTGATGATTCTTGTTTCTGTTGGTGTAAATAACCGTCCAGGTGGCAATTCACCAACACCTTTACCAAAACCACCAAAAAAATTATCCAAGCAACTAAAAATTACTGAAGGGTCTATTAACAACATAGAAAACCCTCTTAATGGGTTCATTCTAATAACATTAACGGAAAGAGGAGGATTTAAACCTTGAAGATACTCACCAAAAGTAAGGATTTGAGCCCTGGTTACATTCATTTTGGGACTTGTTCTCAATGTTTCAACTAATCCAAGTCTAAATAAACGCATAAATCTTTCATTAATCATATCTAAAGCGGATATGTTGACTCCCAAAGTACTATCTTCGTGAGCCAAATCATGCTTTACAACTTTAGCTTGTGTATTAAAACCAGAATCAACATCAATGGAACCATCTTTGACACCTTCTGTAATGGCATCAATTTCCTCTGGAGTTAAAATATTTTCTTGTTCACTCATAAATTATTGAATAACAAACTCAGTAAAATAAACTTCTTCAATACCACCAAAATTCTCCCATCTTTCTAAAACTGAATTAATTCCAAGTCTCACCCTTTCAGCCAATTCGACTCTAAAATCAGGTTGAGTAATATCACTATCTGTAACTTGGCGCATGATATCTAAAACAACTGATCTTATGGCAAATTCGTGTTTATCAACATTTTCGGTAACTTGGGCCTCATACTGAGTCATTACAGCAATTGTAATTTGCATGACCTTTTTAGAATTTGAAAGATTTGCAATAAATGGCCTTGTCAATTCATGATAAGTTTGAACATAACCAGCACCACCAGTAGGTATTTCTCTAGAAACCCTTTTCGGAGGACCATCCTCTTCTGGACAATCTTCTCCCTCTTCACACTCAACATTTTCAGCACCCGCATCTTCAGAATTAGATTCTTCAGATTTGCTGGAATTGGTTTCTGGTTCTTTCTTTTCAGCTTGTTTTTCTAGCTCATCCAATGTTTGTTCTACTTGATCAGCAGGATCATCTTCAAAAAACCCGGATAAAAATAAAGTAGCAAATACTGTTAAAGCAAGAACAAGAATACCTATAACAGCAAATATAATAATTTTTACAATACCGCCTTTTTTCCCGCCTTCTTGTTCTACTTCTTCTTCAGCCATAAATTATCCTTTCAATAACTATATTACAATATCAATTCCATCGACACTAAAATTAATTTTTTGAACATTTACCGTGTCCTTAACTTCATTTTCTGAATCAATTTGATTGTTTTTATTTAATTCTTGGTTATAAATATAATTTTTTTGATTTCCATGGTTTCTGTCTGACGACGTAAATACTTCCACATTCACTGACGCAACATTTATACCAGAATTTTCAAGATTTAATTTTAATTTAGGTATTGCTTCAATTAAAATATCTCTACTTACAGAATTTGAAGTTGAAAAATTGGCTTTAAATTCTCCCTTATCTAAATTTATTTTGACATTAAGTTTGCCCAATCTTTCTGGTCTTAGGACTATATTTGTTTCCCACCTACCTGAATTTATTTGGTTAATAATTCTAGACCCTAAAAATTCACTAAATCTTTGAATTAAATTCTGAGATATTTCATTTTTTTTGATTAATTGCTCTCGAATCGTCTTTGAATTATCCAACTCAAAATGTTGAACCTCCTCTTCAGGTGAATCAAAATCATCTAAAAGTTCACTAAACTGATTATCAAACTTTTGGTCTGACTCAAATTTTTTTATATCAATTTTTTTTATATCAATATTTATAGGTGTAGGTTTAGATATATTTGTTTTTTCAATAAAATCTCTGTTTAAATTCAGTTCTGGACTATTTTTTTTGCTGATTAATTTTTCTTTATTTGAAACTAAATTTTTAAAATCTTGAAATTCCTTATCTGTAAAAAACTCGTTTAACTCTTTAACTTTACTTGTTTTTATTTTCTTTTTTTTTTCATATGATAAATTATTTTTTTCTTGATTATTTTCAAGTTTATTTTTCAAAATTGAAGAATCGATATTAATACCAAGTTTTTCTCTATTTTTTTTTTCTTCAGTTACCTCTTCATTTACTAATTGAAAATCAAAAGAAAAAGTTTTGGATTTATTTTTTTCATCAGAAAAAATTTTTAACTTGTTTCTTTCATCAATACTAATTTTATCTTTTTCAAATTGTTTTGAGTTCAAGTGCTCAAAATTTGTTAGTATTTTTATGTTATTGGTTTGATTTACTGAAGAGTCGTCAGAATTTATAGTAATATTCTCTTCATCCTTTTTCGTCAGTTTTTTGACATTATTTTCGTTTTCCACATTTTCACTGTCTTTATTTTCTTTTTTATTGCTCTTATCATTTTTCTTTTCCAAATTTAATAGATTTTCTTCCTTTAAATTGTTTTTTTTCTTGTGTTCTTTTGAATTATTCTCAATTTTTTTTGGATTTTCTTTGATGTTTAATTCACTAATCTCCAATGAATTAAAGATACTTTTGAAGCCTAAATCATTTTTTTTGGACTTTAAACCATCAATTGCACTATTATTGCTTGAAATTTTTATATTATTAATTGCAGTCATACTAAATTAAGATAAATAAACATATAAAGCAAAAAACATGTCAACTTTATCAAAAATAAAAGATTTTTAAGTTGGTATAACAATTGCATGTAGATGTATTATTTAAAAAGTTATATTTAAAGTACTGAATTTATTGAAAAATGTTAGAAGCAACTCTAAAATCCTTAAAAAGTAACATTGAATTACCTACCTTAGGCATTCCAGCTTTAGTTTTATTAATTATGGCAATGTTTATCGTGCCATTGCCACCAATGTTGCTGGACCTTTTATTTACTTTCAATATCATTACAGCATTAATCATAGTAATGATCACAATAAGTATGGGTAGACCGATGGACTTTTCTGCGTTTCCTTCAGTTTTGTTGCTAGCAACTTTACTCAGACTAGCATTAAATGTAGCTTCTACAAGAGTGGTTTTAGTAGAAGGACATAACGGTACTGACGCTGCAGGGCAAGTAATTGAGTCATTTGGTGATTTCGTTATTTCAGGAAACTACTTTGTTGGATTTATAATTTTCACAATTTTAATGATTATTAATTTCATTGTCGTAACTAAGGGTGCTGGTAGAGTTTCAGAGGTAATTGCTAGATTTACACTAGACGCAATGCCGGGAAAACAAATGGCGATTGATGCTGATTTGAATGCTGGAATAATCAACCAAGATGAAGCTAGAAAGAGAAGAGAAGAAATCGGTCAAGAAGCTGACTTTTATGGTTCTATGGATGGTGCATCAAAGTTTGTTAGAGGAGATGCCATTGCAGGTTTATTAATTTTATTAATTAATATTATTGGAGGATTAATAGTTGGTATGGTTCAGCATGATCTATCTTTTAGCGATGCAGGTAGAATTTATGTGCTTTTGACAATTGGGGATGGGCTAGTGGCACAAATTCCATCATTATTTTTATCTTTAGCTACAGCGATAATTGTAACTCGAGTTACAACAAACGAATCTATGACTGATCAGGCTGTTACTCAACTAGCAAACCCAACAGCCCTATTTATTTCAGGAGCAATGATTGCACTTATTGGTTTAGTACCAGGAATGCCTAGAGCAGTATTTTTAACTCTATCTATCTCAACAATAGGTTTAGGTATCTTTGTCCATAGACAAAAAGTTAACTCTATGGATGATGAAAGAAAAGATGAAAAACAGCAAAAATTGTCTGAAGACAAAGAATTAGATTGGGATGATGTTGAAGAAGTTGATGTTATTGGTTTAGAAATAGGCTACGGACTGATTCCTCTTGTAAATCCTGAAACTGGTGGTCAATTGATGCCAAGAGTAAAAGGCGTTAGAAAAAAGTTAACATCTGAGTTAGGTTATCTTATTCACCCAATTAGAATTAGAGATGCTCTAAATATAGAACCAGATACGTACAATATTATTTTAAATGGTGTTGTGAGAGGGAAAGGTGAAGTTAAAGTAGGCAAAGAATTAGCTATAAACCCAGGTGGGATAACTGAGAAGATCGATGGTATTCCAACGAAGGAACCAGCTTTTGGATTACCAGCTATATGGATTGATCCAAACGATCGTGATAATGCAAAAGCTATTGGTTATACAGTTGTGGATGGTGCAACTGCTGTTGCAACGCACTTAAATAAAATACTTAAGGACAATAGTGCTGAACTATTAAGCCACAATGAAACTCAACAAATATTAGATAGATTCAAAGAAAAATCACCAAAATTAATTGAGGATCTAATACCAAACAAACTATCAGTAAGTGATATAACAAAAGTATTTAAAAATCTTTTAAAAGATAGTATTTCACTTAAGGATATGAGAACCATCCTTGAAACTTTATCAGATGCAAGTGCGAAAACTAAGGACCCAGATGAGCTAACATCCATTGTTAGACCTAAATTGGGTAGATTGATAGTTCAAGAACTCATAGACGTAAATGATACTTTGCCCGTTATGACGCTAGATCCAAAATTAGAACAACTGCTACATAACTCACAAAAAGATAATAATTCCTTAGCTATAACAATAGAGCCGAAACTAGCAGAATCTATTTTTAATTCAATTCAAACAGCAGTAAATAAAGTAGAAGAAGAAGGAAACTCAGCCGTATTGGTTGTATCACCAAATTTAAGATTATGGTTGTCAAAAATGATGAAGAATAGAGTGCAGGACTTAGTTATCTTATCCTACACTGAAATTCCAGATGATCAATCAATTAAAGTAATTTACAACATTGAAGCAAATCTAACCGGGGAATAATAATGGAATTAGTAAGGATAA
>Ga0255759_10003260_pt1 | contig 14280 bp, 15 predicted proteins | sample 101ome_20_FD_179959 | JGI IMG/M metagenome (GOLD analysis project Ga0255759, IMG submission 179959) | Coastal salt marsh microbial communities from the Groves Creek Marsh, Skidaway Island, Georgia - 101404AT metaG (version 2) | ecosystem: Environmental > Aquatic > Marine > Intertidal zone >...
TACCGCGGATCTTTTAGATAGCGGTCATTACGGTGGGCAATATGGATTTATTATAACTCTTGATAATTTGAATGCTGAACCAAAGCCAGGCGGATCGCTTTCTTTCTCTGATGATTTAGATCTTTCTGGTGAAAGAAGAGCTTATGTAATTCAAACTGTTTCTGATTGGGACTCTTCTGCTGGTCAAGCAACCGTAACGTTATCTCAAGAAAAATTAGAAACAAGTGCTTCATCTGATGATGCTTCTATCACAATACGTACTAATTATTCTCAGGTTAGACTTACCGGTCATGATTTCTTGAGCGTTGGTACCGGCGGTGTTACAACTACTAATTATCCTGGATTGCCTATTCAATCTCCTTCACAAGGAAACGAAGTGGTTGAAACTGCTCCAGGTCGTGTTTATTATGTGTCTACTGACCAAGACGGTAACTTTAGAGTTGGTAACTACTTTAGAATTGATCAGGCTACTGGACGAGCAACTTTGGATGCATCAGCATTTGATCTATCTGGTTTGACTTCATTGAGACTAGGTTCGATTGGTGCTCAAATTGGTGAAGCAATTAACGAGTTCTCGTCAGATGAAACTATGTCGGGTAATTCTAACTTAGCTGTTCCAACAGAAAAAGCAACTAAAGGATATGTTGATAGAGCTCTTAAAGATGTAACGTTTACATATGGTAGTGGAGATTACGATTCATCAAATAGTGAATATTATCCATGGGATTCTTCAAGAGATTCTGGTGGACCACGTCTTAAGAAATATACTGTAGGAAATGCAACATATTCAGATATCGTTTATGATTCATACAGTGATGAAATTTTAAGCTATAAAGAAGCTACAACACTTGGTTATGGATTTAATGTCACAAGAAGCGTTGTTGTTACATATAATAGTGACGGATCAATTGAAAGAATAACAACTACGGAGCTTTAAGGATAAAAAATGGGTACAGATGTATTAGCATATAACGCTCTAGCAAGATCGATCGACGGTATTCGAGATCAAATTGCAGAAAAAAGAAGACTGAGAGATTCAGCGATTGAAGCTATTCCAGCGATTGATTCTGCTGTTACATATACATGTGGATTAATTGATAGTTTAGGCACATACTGGCAAGATAGAATCGATAGTGCTGCCAATTATATTGCAACTAACACACAATCAGTAATTGGTGGTTATGATAACGAATGTTGGCATACAAAATTTCAATCGGCTTGTCAATGTAGTTGTGGATGGGAAGGTATAAAACTATTATGTCATTGTAGTGGATCTGTTACTTGCGACATTTGTGTTTGGAATTGTAACGGTTCTCATTGGCAATGCGGAGCAAGTTGTTCTATTTGTGTTCCAGCTGGTGTATCAAAAATTATGTTTTCAGTACAGGCTCCAGGCGGGCCTTCTCTTATGTCTAACTGTTGTGGTGGAGCAGCTTTTGGGCCTATGGGTGGTTATATTCAAACTACGTTTTGTGTCTCTGAAGGCGATTGCTTTACGGTATGTGCAGGATGTAGTTATTGCTGTTTCCCATATTGTTGTGGTTATACTTTATATCGTTCTGAAAATTCTTTTGTTTGTGGTAATATCGGAGGTGTTACTGGTTGTATGGTAGCTTGTTCTCCACATCCTCATGCGTGTTGTGAACAAAAAACTAGACAATGTTATGGTCAAAGATTGAATGACGGTACACTTCCTCAAGCATTTGGTGGTTGTTTTACAATCTATCATCACTCGCATTGTATGTGTGGATCGGAAGGAAATAGTATTTGTAATAATAGTTACGGTCAATGTTGTTATTTCTGCTATGGTCCAGGTAGTAGTTATTCACCGACATCAGAAGCAGAAACTATTGCAGCTACTGATCACCAGCCAGTTCATCAAGAACCACCTACAGCAAACGGTTCACTCGAGAGTATCAGTAATATTGTTCCTGGATCTTGTTTTAAAGTTTTTGGTATGTATCATGGATCTTATAACGCTGAGAACTGTTGGTGGGTATGCACATATGGATCACCATGGGCAACAGCTCATTCTGGTTGTACGTATGTATGTTGTAGATGTATGAACCAATGTTGTCCAGGATGTGTTTGGTCAGCATCCCAAGGTTATGGCTGTTTCCCAGGCCATGGCGGTTGGGCTAGTATGACATGTGGCGGTAATACAATATATTCAGATATGGGAAGACACGGAGCAGTACGAGTACAGTGGTGCTAATAAAACTGATCGTATAAATAATTAGGATTTTAGGAGAAATAAATGGCAACTTATACATTTACTTACAAAGTGCCAGATCAGCTTTATATTAATTCATGGGCTGATGGCAACACTGGCACTGGAACTGTAAAGACTGATCAAGCTACACATAAAGCTTGGTTTGAAACAGCAACTGGGTCGATTTTGTATACTGACTTTTTTGAGCATATTGATAGTATGGGAGATCTTCCTCCAGAAACTCAAAAAATAGTAACTGAAGTCGAAGTAGATCCAACTACAAATGCCGGTGCAATGGCTTTATGGTTTATAAAATATAACTCATATGGTAATATGATGGATTCGGATGAAAATCCAGGAGATGTTTTGGTAGATACAGCTGTGCCAAACTATCCAGATCATACTTGGAAAAAAATTACTAACCCTACACCAAATCATATTTGGCAACAATTTTTAGACGATAATGGAAATTTAGATTATCGTTTTCATAGTAAAGAAGAAAATACAGTAGCTGATTATAACGCAAGACAAAGAAAACATGAAGTAAAATATTATATGGATAATTTTGATTGCGGCGCTGATATTGAATCTGACATGAGCGTGTTTATTAATAAGTGCGACACATTTATTACGGCTAATGATCCTCTCAAACCTTGGATGCTTGAGCCAGAAGCTCAATTATTAGATAGGACTGCAGCTCCTAAAATTCCATTAAATATTGCCACGGCTATCGCTAATATCAAAAGTTCTGGAATTACAGCCGATATTCAATTTCAACCTTGGTCATTTACAAATGAAGCTCATGCAATGAGGTTTGACCCCGATGTAAGACTTAGCGAATTGGAAGGATAAATAAATGCCTGATATTTTATACGCAGCGGCATTAGATAAACAGGTATTTGCTGAATCACAACTTTCTGTAGCTTCTGCCCAACAATCGCAGAGAAATAGTGAAAGAGTGACAGCGCTTTCAACTTTGACTGCTGCATGTAACTGTTATACTAATCTTAATAATTGTTGCTTATGTTGCTGGTGTTGTTGTGAAGCATGTGTTGCAGCATTAAAAATTCCAGTTACACAAACAGAGTGTTATGAAATTCAAGATTGTCTTTATCAATGCCCGGTAGATCCTGATGCTTGGAATCTAATACCTGATAATACTGGCCAGCCTGGATGGAATACATTCTGGGTATGTGATACTACTGGTTATTACCGTTGCGGTAGAGGTTGTAGTTGGACAGTTCCATCTGGAGTTACATGCGTTCAGTTCGATATGTGGGGAGTTGGTGGTAATAACTCATCGGGGTATTGCTGTGGCAGTGCGCCATGGGGAGCAAATGGTTCGTTTGGTTCTATTGTAATGCCAGTATCTGCCGGTTGTACTTATACAATCTGTGCAGGCTGTGCTCTTTGTTGTGCACACGGTCCTAGTTACCATGATAGAGCATTTCCCTCAGGTTCTCCAACATACGTATCTGGATATGGATTACAAAACGTTTGTATACAACCGGCGCTTAATAACCTTCAGAGATTATACATGCAATGTATAGGCTTAATGGAAAACTGTTATTCGTATAATTGCGGTGGTGGGTCTGGTCAATGTTGGTGCGGATTTGGGTGGTTCTGTCAAGATAATGGTTGTGCGACATGTGGAGTTAGATGCGCTGCTCATACTAACGTATGGCCAATCGGTAGAGTGTGTGTTCCAAACGCTCATTATTATAGAACTACAGGAGCCGGTGGTTGTTATTGTAAAGATACAAACGCGTATGGCTGGTATAGAAATATTACAGTTCCACGAATGTACTGCTGTGCATGTCAATGTATTTGCCAATATTTTGACAGCCAAACTTGTGGCGGTTGGCTATATGGCCAAGAATGTTTTGGCGGTAAAACCTGTATGCCAGGCATTGGATCTCATCCTTTAACCGTAATGGGTAGTTGTACTGGTATGTATTCTGGTTATCCCAATATGGGCGCAGTACGAGTTACATATTATTGTAACTGTTAATTTAGTATTTACATTCTGAAATAATTAATATATAATAGTACTATCTGATTTGAATTGAGGAAATTATGGATAAAGCCATCTTTATTAATGGTGGAGCAGGTCGTGTTCTCTGCTCCATCCCAGCATTAGAAAAACACGTAGAAGAAAATCCAAACAGTATTGTAGTAACAGAAGCATGGGGAGAACTTTTTCTCACCAGTAAAATTCTGCGTAATAAATGCTATATGCCTAATCAAAAAAATCTTTTTGAGAATTACGTAAAAGATAGAAAATGTATTACTCCTGAACCTTATAGAGTTTGGCATTATTATAATCAAAAATGTAATTTAATTCAAGCTTTTGATATTGAAATTAATGGATTAGAAGAACCAAGAGAATCTTTACCACTTAATTTTGAATTATCAAAACAAGTACAAGTTACTGGTCATAATTTTGTTGAAGAAGCAAAAAGAAATTTAGGTAAAGAAAAAGCTATTTTGTTCCAACCATTCGGCCAAGGCGCAAAACAAGAAGGAAGATTTATTATTGATTCTTCTGGCCGAAGCTTTGAATTGGTTGATGTGTTAAAAATTATGGAAGAACTTACGAAAGATTACGTCGTAATTTTAATGAGTATGTTTCCAATTCCTACAGATAAACAATTAAATATTGTTCGACCAGAACAAATGGATCTTCTTCAATGGATGGGTGTTGTAAATGCTGTAGATCACGTTTTAGCATGTGATTCTGTAGCTCAGCATTTTGCTAATGCTTTAGGTAAATCTGCTACTGTAGCAATTGGCGCAACATATCCTGGAAATATTTCTTATCCTCAAAATAAAAAGTTTAAGATTTTTGATATAGGAGGAGATGATAGAGTTTATTCTCCAATTAGAGTACAGTGGGAACCAGCTGTAGAATTGAATAATGAAGGTTTAATGTTATTGACAGATAAACAAAGAAATGAAATTATTGAAAACGTTAAAAAGGAACTTAAATAATGTCTGGTTATATTTTAGCTATTACTCGTGGACATAACGGCGGGGCATGTCTTTTAAAAGACGGTGAGATTGTTTTTGCTATTGAAGAAGAACGTTTGTCTAGAAATAAATATGATGGAGGTCCATTTGCTTCTATTATTAAAACTTTAGAATATACTGATACAATTGATTATTTAGTAATTGCTCATACTCAAGATTTAAAATCAACAGCTGGTAAAATTGATTATAGCGGTGATGATGTATATACAGGCCTTTGCAGAAAACTCGGTTTATTAAGAACTCGTCCAGATGATCAAATACAGCGCGTTATTGATTTAAGTCATATTCATCATAAATTACACGCTGCATGTGCATTTTATAGATCAGGCTTTGATGATGCAACAGCTGTTATTATTGATGGAGCCGGAACTTTTGCTCCGCTGCAATCAGCACATTTTGGAATAGGTCCAAATGGAGAACCAAATGTGATTACTACATTCGAAGTTGAATCCATTATTGAATGTAAATATCCTAGTCATTTTATGAATGTTCATAAACATCATGGCGTTAGAGATCCTATTCGCTGTGCAACAGATAGTTTATCAGTTCCTTTAGATTATAGCAATGAATCTATGGAGAATTTTACAATAACACTAAGCGACAGAGCCGGTATTGTAAAATGTTATGAAGCTATTACTGAATATTGTGGATTTTCTGCTATTGAAGCAGGAAAGACAATGGGATTGGCTCCTTACGGTAAATTTGATGAAAGTCTTTCAGATCCTATGTTTAAGGAATATGAAGGAGCATTACTAAGCGATAGAAATATGGTTGCACCTGCATATCCACAAACTGGATATTTTAATATGATGCTATATGATGGCTATAGATTTAGTGAAGCTTCAGATTTATCTCAATTAAATAATCGAAAAAACGCTGCGTGGAAAGTTCAAGAAGAAACTCAAAAAGCGGCCGCTTGGTATATTAGAAAATCATATGAATTGACTGGAAATAAAAACGTTGTTATTTCTGGCGGATATGGTCTTAACTGTGTTGCTAATTACTCATATTTAGAAGAACTAAAAGATTTAGATTTGAATATCTATATTGAACCTATTTCTTCTGATGCTGGTACGGCTATCGGTGCAGCTCTTATGTTCTGGCATTATATAGCTGATAGTTTTGAAAAAACCGTGGATCAAACTTTATATTTAGGTCCAAATTATAATTTAAATATTGATGATATTAAAACAGAATTTAAATCTGATCCTTCTTTAGATATTAAAGAAAATGTAGAATACAATGAAATTGTTGATATTATTACTGATAAAAATGTTGTAGCAGTATTTCAAGGAAAATCTGAAAGTGGACCTAGAGCACTAGGTAATAGAAGTCTTTTATTTGATCCAACTTTTGAAGATGGTAAAGACTTCGTTAATACTATTAAGCATAGAGAATATTTTAGACCATTTGCAGGATCTATATTAGAAGAAGATGTTCATGAGTGGTTTGATCTCAGAGGCATGGAATCTTCTCCTCATATGATGTATGCTGTAAATTGTAAAGACGGTGTAGAAGAAAAAATCCCATCAATTATTCATGTTGATGGGACTTGTAGGATTCAAACTGTTAATGCTGAACAAAATGAGCATTACTATAATCTAATTAAAGCGTTTAAAGATAAAACCGGTATTCCAATTGTATTTAATACTTCATTTAATCTCGGAGGAGAACCTTTAGTTGAAACATTAAATGATGCTATTCGAACATTACAAAATTCTGAAATAGAATATTTGTATTTGCCAGAAATACAAACATTAATTACTGTAAAGAATCCCAATATTTTAGACAGTCTTTAAATTCATAATTATCAGGGATCTGCGCTAATAGTTTAGAATTATCTGCGCAGGTCCAATATTGATATTGATGTCTTATTTCATCTGGAAAAGGTGCTATCATTATTTGCATTCCAGTAGTAATCGCTAATGTTTCAAATGAAGTTGCTATTCCTGTTCCAACATTATAGATTCCGCTAGGTGCATCATTATCAAAGAAAAATTCGTGCATATTAATAACATCGTCAACATGAATAAAATCTCTTTTTATTAGAGAACTTCCTTCAAATAATGTTATTGTGCAATCAATCGATTTAGATTTTGAATGCCATTTAGTAAATGGGCTAGCTTGATTTCCTTTATGTTCTTCATTAGGTCCATAAACGTTGAAATATCTAAAACCATATACTTTAATCGGTAATTTATCTAAACTATTTTCAATTAATCGATCAAACATATATTTTGACCAAGAATATGGAGAGTTTGGAGATGGAATAGTTTCTTCACTCATTTTTACAATATTAGGATCTTGTTGACCATATACTGATGCAGAAGATGCGTAATGCATATCTACTCCTGCTTCCATACAAGCTACTAATAATTTATAACTAAATTCATAATTTTTATCCATAATTAATGGAATATTTTTTTCAGCAGTACTGCTTATAGCTCCAAGATGAATAACTAAATCTTGATCTTTTACATCAGGAAATCCACCTACTTCATTATTCCATTCAAAACCAGTGACTTCATGTCCTTTTGATTCTAAATATGGTTTCATATTTTTTCCGATAAAGCCTTCATGGCCGGTCATTAAAATTTTCATATTAATTCCTTTAATACATTTTTCCAATCATCTGGTTCGATTGCATATGTTCCGTTTTTTGATACAGCAATTCCAGCTAATGAATTTGCTACTCTTGTTGTAGATGATATATCCATTCCAGCTTCTATGCCTAATGCAAGTCCAGCCATAAAAGTATCACCTGCTCCAGTGACATCAGATATTTCTTTAACTTTAGAAGGATAATGTTCTATAGAGTCTCCTACTAGTAAAACACCATCTTCGCTTAATGTAATAACCAAATATTCTAATTCTAAATGATCTCTTGTTAATTGTGCTTTTGCCATTAATTCTTTTGGCGTATTACATTTACCAACATAATCTTCAAATTCTTTTTTGTTTGGTTTTATTAGATAAGCACCTTTATAATTATCTAAAGAAAGTTTAGGATCAACTAAAACTTTTCCTTTACATTCTTTAATTACTTTTTGTGGATTTTTAATTGATCCTTTATTATAATCTGATAAAACTAAAATTCCTGTTGGTTGAATATTCCATTCTTTTAGAATAGAATCTTCTAATTCGGTGCTTTGTATATATTCTTCATCATCTAGTCTAGACATATATCTATTATTAGATATTACTCTAGTTTTAAGAGGAATCTTTTTTGTTTTTACAAAATAATGATTAGGATGTTTGTTAAACATATACGAATTATTATCGTCGTAATAACATCCTAATTTAGCTTCTGTATAAAGTCTAGATATATTATTATAAACGTTACCGCATCCTCCCCATGTTCTTTCACGTGAGGTTAAGTCCACTATTGGAACTGGAGCTTCTGGAGAAATTCGAGTTGTAGTACCATAGATATACTCATCTATGATCATATCACCTGTTACATAAATCATATAAATATATATTTCATAATTAAGGGTTACATTATGGCATTACGCGACTTAGTTAAAGACGTACATAATCAGGCTGAGAATAGCCCATTTGCTAAATTGCTAATGTCAGGTGAAATACCTGAAATTCAGTACGCAAACTATTTATATCAACAAAAATTAAAATATCGAGCTTTAGAAAATAGAGCAGACGATTTGGATATATTAAAAGATATTCCTCATATTAAAAGACACGAAAGAATTGGAGATGATTTAAATAGTTTAGACGTTCAAAAAAATTTTAGAATATTTGACGTAACTCGAGATTATGTTGAATATGTAAGAAACATTAATGAAGAACAATGCTGGGCACATATCTATGTAAGGCATTTTGGCGATATGTATGGCGGAAATATGATTTCAAAACGTATTCCTTTTGGTCTACATAGCATGTATGAGTTTACAGATAAAAAACAATTAATAGAATATGTTAGAAATAAACTAAATGAAGATATGGCAGAAGAAGCTAGACTAGTATTTAAATATGCTATTGTGCTTTTTAGGGAGTTAGAAATTGAGTATAATCTTTGAAAAGCTAATACAGACTGCGATTAAAATGCAAAACCAACTGGAATTTCTTTCAGTGAGTAAGCATGAGCATGATTTTAAATGGCCAGCAATTAGTTATTATAATCCTTCTTTATTTCGTAGAGCCGATTTAGATATTATTGATGCGATTGAAGATCGTAAGCTTTGGATGATGCATCTTTGTGTTTATCCTCATGTTCATGATCCTGCTCCAATATATGGATTTGATATTATTGCTGGACCAAATAAAGTTACTGGAGCCTTTCATGACTTTAGTCCGGTAAATCCTGATAGTCATATATTACAACAGTTTGAAGAGAATGTACACAGTTTTGTTCCATCAAAACAAAGAGAATTACCTGAATGGGCGAGAAATATTTTCAGCGGTAGTATGGTTTCTGCCGGTAATGTAAGAGATCCAGAAGAGTTACAACAAATATTAGATCTTGCCATTAATAACTTAGACTATTTCCTTCATAATATTGGTATGGAAACTAAAGAAGACTATACCGAAAAACATAACTGGTATGCCATAAATCAAAAAAAGAATCCTCATACTCCACGAGTTATGGAAAGTTTAGGCGTAGATCCTATAACTGTTAGAAGATATATCGATGAATGCCTCTTCCCTGAAATCTAGATTAAAACAATTAGGTATATTTGTTATACTATTCTTTGTGATTAAAGGAATTATAACTACATCTCTTATTATTTTAGCGTTTTCTCAAATTCCTGCAGCGATTGAAATATTCGGGTTCTCTTCTTTACTTTCTGATTAGAAAAACTGTTTAATTTTTTTAATTCTTCTTCAGAAGGGTTTATTAAAGCGCATTTAGCATTTACTTTAAATGCAACTTTAGCATCATTAACATTTCTTCCTACATACCAACCGCCTTTAAATTTAATATGTGGATTTTCTTGTTCACATCTTTTAAACATTCCTGTACTAGGTTTTACATAAATATCACTTTTTTCTGTACCTACTGAATAATACATAGTTTCTATAGACATGATTCCGGCATTACCAAAATCTGACATCATTTGCTGATTTTTTGCATCAACTTGGTTTTGAGTTTTTCCAGCCTCATCCATAATTAAAACTACTTTATATCCTTTTAATCTTAAATTACGAATAGAATCTAGAGCTCCTGGTAAATAATCTAAAGAATCTCCTTTAGTAATAACATCTTTTCTTTCTAAACCAATTGTTGATTTTGGAAAAGATGTTGGCCAATTAGCCATAGGATTTTCTTGTTGTATTTCTACATTAGACTGACTAGGATTATAGTCAGGAATCTCCATTGCTTTTAAATCAATCATTATTTAAATACGCTAATACCGCGCCCTCTGCCGATCCGCTATCACTTGGATTTGGTGGTATATACAAATTATCCCATGTTTTACTTACAAGCTTTGGCATTGACTTATTAAAAGCAACTCCTCCGCTTAATACAATATTACGACTATTTGTAATTTTTCTTGCTTGCCAAAGTACTGCATGTACTAATTGTTCGAAAATACCTTTTGTAGCACTTGCTATTTCTTTTTTATTTTTACCCCGCCACATTCCTCGAACACCTTTATGTAAGTTCTTTTTAAATTTAGGTAATGGAGTAAATTGTTTTATTAAATCCATTTCTATATGAGTTTGTAATAAAGAAAACGGGAAATGCTGCTTATTAGATAATTCTTCAAATTTTGCTTCATCTTGTTGTGGTTTCATTCCAATACGATCTGTCATAGCCGAATAAAATAGACCAATGCTATGAGGATATTTTGATGATTTAAGTTTTTTAAGTTTACCGTTTTCTGCTTTCCATATAGATGTACAATCAAATTCACCTATACTATCAAGAACAACGATAGTGGCATCTTCAAATCCACTTTTATAGAACGCAGCAGCGTGAGATTCGTGATGGCCTACATAAGTCCATTTACAATTAATATTAAAATCTTTTAAATATTTTCGAATATTATTTCTTTTAAATGGATTCTTTTGACCGGCTAAAAATTGTCTAATAGATTTAAGATATGGATTTTCATACCATACAACTAAGTCTGGTTCGCCATGTGCTTCTGCTTCTACTACAGATTTAAGAGTATGTTTATGACCTTTACCAGAAATGGTTTTAATATATTGCTTATCTTTAAATATAGCAATTGCCCAGTCATGACCGTTTTTAGACATACCCCATATAATCATTTTTGACTATTACCTTTTGCAACTCTATAGTTATCTTCTACTGAATCAGGGGAAGAAACTTCTATAATAGTGCCCTTTTTAATGCAAATAACTTGATGTGGAGTAAGCGGTTTAATTCTTACTGAATCTCCAGGATTTAATCTTTGTTTTTTAACATCTGCAGTTTCTGTTTCAATAGTAAGTAAATCAAAAACTCCTTCAAGGACAAAAAAAGTTTCATCTTTTATAGCATGAAAATGCATTGAAAACTTTGCAGCTTCGTTAAATACTAATAGTTTTCCTGTGTATTTATCATTAGTAGCAAAAATATTTTCATGACCCCAGCCTTTTTCAACAAAGCCTTTTAGTTGTGTCATTACAAATCCTTTCAATAAATTTTGTAGTAGAATAACCGTCAGTCAAAGGTATAATTTTTACAGTAGCTATATCATTACCAACAACGTTATCTGGTACATAATCACCGCCTTTTGTGATTATATCTGGTCTTATATATTTAATTAATTCATATGGAGTTGGTTCATAAAAGATATAAACTTTATCGACAAAATCTAAACATTCTAATGCAAATTTACGATCTTGTTCATTATTAATAGGTCGTGTTGGGCCTTTTAATTTGCTTACACTTTCGTCAGAATTAATTCCTACGATAAGTCTATCTCCCCAAAAGGCAGATTCTTTTAAATATTCTAAGTGGCCTCGATGTAGAATATCGAAGCATCCATTTGTAAATACTGTTTTCATTATTCTATTATACCATAACCAAGAAACACTGTAAACGTTTATTATATAAATAGATACAAATTCTTTTAACAGAGGACATAAGATGGCAGCTCCAACAACAAGGCAAGAACATATTGAATATTGCCTTCGTCGACTAGGTGATCCTGTAATTGAAATAAATGTTGATGAAGACCAACTTGAAGAGAGAGTTGATGACGCTCTTCAATATTATCAAGAATATCACAGTGATTCTACCGTTAAAACTTATTTAAAGCATTTAGTTACGTCAGACGATGTTACTAATGAATATATCCCTATTTCCTCTGATATTATATATGTATCTAGGTTATTACCTATTAATAACGCGTTTGGAGCATCGCGTAACTTTTTTGATATTAAATATCAGATGATGTTAAACGATATTGCGGATCTTATGAATTTTGCAGGAGACCTAGCATATTACGAACAAATGCAACAATATTTGTCTTTGCTAGATATGAAATTAAATGGTACTCCTCAAGTAAATTTCTCTCGTAGACAAAACAGACTTTATATTCATGGCGATTTTGCTGATAGCGATATAAAAGCCGGAGATTATATTATTGCAGAGATTTATCAAATCGTAGATCCTGATAGCTTTACTTCAGTTTGGGATGATATGTGGTTAAAAGAATATACTACTGCTCTTATAAAACAGCAATGGGGAGCTAATCTCATAAAATTTGAGGGAATGGTTTTGCCTGGTGGTGTACAATTAAATGGCCGTCAATTGTTTGATGATGGTACACAAGATATAGAAAGGCTCAGAGAAAAAATTAGAATGGACCATGAACTTCCACCAAATTTCTTTGTAGGTTAATATGCGTAATCTTTATTTCTCAGACGCTGTACGTTCTGAACAACATTTATATGAAAATATAATTATAGAATCTTTAAAGATGTATGGACAAGACGTCTATTATCTTCCAAGAACTATAGTTAACGAGAATAGGGTATTTGGAGAAGATGTTCCATCTAAATTTAATAACTCATATAAAATTGAAATGTACATTGAAAACGTTGAAGGCTTTGATGGTGAAGGAGATTTGTTTACTCGGTTCGGCGTTGAGATCAGAGATGAAGCAACATTCGTCGTCGCCAGAAAACGTTGGAATACGACGGTTGGTAGAAATAATAACGAAATAACCGGTGAAAGACCAAGAGAAGGCGATTTAATTTATCTTCCTCTTTCTAATTCTATGTTTGAAGTTATGCATGTAGAGCACGAACAGCCATTTTATCAACTTGCTAATCTTCCTACATTTAAAATGCGCTGTCAACTATTCGAATATAGCGATGAAGATTTTGATACAGATGTTACTGCGATAGATGGTATTGAACAAAATGCTGCGTATGAATTTGATATGGTTTTATCTGGCATAACTGGTGATTTTGAAATAGGTGAAAGAGTACAACAAATATTAGCCGATGGAACTATTCTATCCGCTGAAGTTTCTGAATGGAAATCGAGTACAAATTCATTATCTGTTATACATTTAGGAGGTAATGATGGCAAATTCCATTTACCTTCTACAGGAAGAGTTATTACTGGTATTACATCAAATGCTACAGGTACCGTATCATCTTATACAGAAGATAATCAGTTACATGGTAATGAACAAAATGATGACTTCGAAACACTTGCTGCTGATTTCTTAGACTTTAGTGAAAATAATCCATTTGGAGATCCTGAATAATGTTTGGAAATTATTTTTATCATCAGAGAATTCGTAAAGCTGTTGCAACATTTGGCGCAATGTTTAATAACATTTACGTTATTAGAAAAGATAGCGGCGGTGGTGTTATCAGTACTCAAAAGGTTCCGTTGTCATATGGACCACGAGCAAAATTTTTAGATCGTATTCGTGAATTTTCAGATTTAACTACTGATACAAAAGTAGCAGTTAAGCTTCCACGTATGTCATTTGAAATTACAAATATGTCATACGATCCAGCAAGACAATTACCTAAGATTAATAGCACAAATCAGGCTATAAGTGGAACTATACTATCACGAAATAAATTACAAACACCGGTTCCCT
>Ga0255759_10003266_pt1 | contig 14265 bp, 10 predicted proteins | sample 101ome_20_FD_179959 | JGI IMG/M metagenome (GOLD analysis project Ga0255759, IMG submission 179959) | Coastal salt marsh microbial communities from the Groves Creek Marsh, Skidaway Island, Georgia - 101404AT metaG (version 2) | ecosystem: Environmental > Aquatic > Marine > Intertidal zone >...
AGCGACCGCTTTACGTGTTTTCCCCCATCTGCGTGACATCGCCATACTGCGTGCCTGGGGTGGAATAGAGGGCTATACGCCCGATCATCTCCCCGTCATTGGACGCGGTAGCCAGCCCGGTATCATTCACGGGTTTGGTTTTTCGGCGCACGGGTTCCAGCTTGGACCCGCGGTAGGTGAGGCGCTGGCCGATCTTGTTATGGCCCGGCAACCACGGGTCAATTTGGATGCCTTTGCACCAGGGCGTTTCATATCACAGCCCGAAAAAGATCTATTTTGATGTCGTGCCAAGTTGGTCCTGAATATAAATGTGGCGCGTTGCTATCTATTCGACGGAATAAAACGGGTTGGTGCTAACAATTACGTGATTAAGTCACTATTATCAAACGATAGATCTGTTGAAAATTAGTCCTGGCAAATAGTTCATACCCAAGCGCTAACCGTAGGGCCTTGAATAAATCCTGCCCCCGCAACCAAAAATACACATAATTACATTAAACTAGCCATCTCAATTTTGAGGTGGCTTTTTGCGTTCTAAATTATTGCCACGTTTAAATTGCCCATGAACCCAGTTCTATGGACCGTGGAACAATGGCCGGACTACTGGAGCATTTTCCTATTTCAGAATGACTTTAGTTGAGGGGGTGGGGCCTAGATTGGGTTGGTGTGCCTAGAACGCATCCGCAGACCAAATTGATTGTTGGACAAGTTTTATATGAAATATTAAGAATAGAGATAGACAAAGAAATAGGAATTAAACAATTGATAGGTATAAGTTTATTTTCGGGCGCTGGTGGTCTAGACCTTGGCGCTACTAAAGCGGGTTTGAAGATTAGACAATGTATAGAATTTGATCCGGATTCGTGTGAAACGCTTCGAATTAATCATCAATTTTCTAATGTTGAAATTTTAGAAGAAGACATTCGAGAAGTTGATTTCACTGCGCAGAAGGAAAAACTGCCTTCAAAGGGGATTGATAAGCGAATTGTTATTGGTGGTCCTCCGTGCCAACCATTCTCAAAAAATAGTTACTGGGTGAAAAATGAAAATAGGAATGTTGATAGAGACCCCAGAAATTTAATTTCTGAATTTATACGTTGTGTAGATGAAATTGAGGCAGATGCTTTCATTTTAGAAAACGTTGAAAGTATCAAGCATCCAACAAATAAACATATGGTCGACTACATTATGGCAGCAGGCGAAAGTATGAATTATGGGGTATCTTTCTTTACACTAAATGCTGCAGACTATGGCGTACCCCAGAAAAGAAAACGGGTCTTTTTTGTTGGAATAAAGAATTCAAAACCTATTACAGAAATCCCTCTTAAAACACACACTTCCGCAAATTCAAAAGATCTTTTCTCGAATTTACCAACTCATCTTGGCGTTGGAGAATTTATTAAACCGTTTGAAGGCGATGAGTTTTTTGAAAGTCAGGAGGATGCATCAAATGGAACTTATTTCGAAGAGTTAAAAAATGTGCCACCTGGCAATAATTATATGGCGTTGAGCAAATTACAGAATTATCAAGGTAGAACCTTTAAATCAGGGTCACGTTTTTGGAATTTTTTATTTAAATTACACACAGAAAATCCATCTATAACAATTGCTGCACAACCAGGTCCTTGGGTTGGACCATTTCATTGGACAAATCGAAGATTACGGGTGCCAGAGATCGCCGCTATACAAACATTTCCTGTAGATTATAAGTTTTATGGCAATAGACGTTCAGTTCAAAAACAAATTGGCAACGCAGTACCATCTCTCTTAGGTCATCATGTGACAAATTTTTTGATGGAGCGATTATGAGTAAGGTTGCCCCAAGAGAATTTATATTTTTTTTATTACGGGATAATTTGAGAGCGTCTAATCTCAATTCTGATATAACGAAAAATTCTTATCCATTTCAGGTGAATTTAAACTCAAAATCCGTCTCAATTTTTGTTAATGAAACTCATGAATCCGGTCATGGTCGAAAAAATCCTGATGAATGCCGAATTCAAATAAATAAGGAGCAATGGGATGTTGCTCAGACATACTCAAGTATATTTTTTGGTTACAATAGTGCTTCAAATGTATTTTCGGTTTGGGAACCTGATCTGATTAACTCTCGGGTTAACCCGTCCACTTTTTCGATTTATTCAAGATTTTCTTTGTTGAATAAAGCGGCAAGTGATGGTTATAGCGCTTACTCATTCAATTCTAGAGTTTTAGGTCGTGATACTTTTTGTTTGAATTTTGCTCCAGATAAAATTGGTATCGTCCTAAACTCTTTTGAAAAGGTTTGGGAGTCGGGTAGTACCGCGTTGCATGATATTTTTCAAAGCGGTGAAAATTATCATGTTCACCAAAATGAACCCTCCATACAACAGAGTGACCAGCAACAAAGACAAAAAGTTTCTGTTACATCAGAACAATATATACGTGACCCAAGATTTAAATCAGATGTGCTCGGCGCGTATGATAGTAAGTGCGCTGTTTGTTCTGTTCAATTAGGCATTATTGAAGCAGCACACATCATTCCCCATTCACATGAAAATGGAAGCGACGATATTCAAAACGGCATAGCACTTTGTCCTAACCACCACACGATGTTTGATAGTGGGTTAATTGGTATTAGTGAAACGCACAGAGTTTTGGTCAATTGGGCACGAGTTGATTATCTTAGGCAAATTAAACTTTCTACAGGCACTGATGATTTAGCAAGAATTGATAACTCAGAAATTAGGTTGCCAACAGACCAAGGGGCGATACCGTCAGTTAAGAATATTAGAATTGCAAATAAAATTAGAGGTTTAGATTGGGATTGAGAAAAATGACGATTAATCACTCTTTGTTGGATGAATTTTTGTCCAAAAATCATCTCGCAGAAAGAGAAATTAATAAGTCAAACATGCCTTCGGTGACCGATTTAGAATTGAGAAAGTCTACGGGTTCTTTTTATACGCCACATGACGTGACTAATTTTGTCTGGCAGGTTGTGTTAGATGAGATTGAGGGTCAAACAATTGCTGATAAACTAAAACATTTGATAAATAACTACGATGTAATTGAACCGTCATACGGTGCCGGTGCATTTATATTTTCATATTTATGCTTGTTGTTAAAAAATAATATTTTGGACGACTGGTTAAGGTCTCCGCAACACATTCATGTAAATGATGTTAACTCTATTGCGGTTTCTGATTTTTCAGCGAAAATTAATGCGCTAAATCTTTCAGAAAAATTTATTCACTCTAACCTTGACGGTCGAATATTTTTGGAACAAATCACGACCAATCTTAAACCATTAATAATTGGAAATCCTCCGTATTTTAAACAAGTGTCTGACCTTGATGAGGGAAAACATCCAGATATTTATGGTGATTTTGTTTGCCGTGCACTGAACACAATTAGTAAACAAAGTGGGATAGCATCTTTACTAGTGCCCCTATCGCTCACATTTTCGAAGAACTTTACCTATTTAAGAAAGCAAGTAATAGATGCTGATATGAGTAAGAAAATTGTCAATTTTGACAATATGCCAGACTATGTTTTTAAGCAAGGCAAGTCAGACTCCATCAATACAAATAAGGCAATTAGTCAAAGAATTTCTTTGCTTACACTTAATTCAAATAAAAAGCATGAACTGAGAAGTACAGAATTGATTTCTTGGAAAACTGAGGATCGGGCAATGGTTTTTTCCACACCAAAAACTCTGTTTGAAACTAAACCAATTGGTTGCCATGCAGTCTTACCTAAACCCTTTTATCAAAAACAAGTGAAACAATTATGTGGCGATAAAAAACTTCAAGATTATGTTTTAAATTCAAAAGTGGATCAAAACCAAAAAATATATTTTGGAACTACCGCTAGAAACTTCCTTTCTGTGGGTTTGTGCGAATTTAGAAGTACTGGTATCTCTGCGGTAGCAGTTGAAACTGCCGCACTCAAAAAAGCATTATTTTATTTCTTAGCATCTAGGCAAGCGCTAGTTCACTGGAAAGCGATTGGTGATGGATTTCATGTGACTAAAGAAAATTTACTACTTATGCCAATACCTAAAAAGTTGCTAAATGAAGTAGACTATTTCGCAGATTTAGGTGACAAACTTTGGCGTCAGCGCAGGAAGTTTATGGGCAGAAAAATCAATTTTGGAAAAGAAAATTTGTACTTTAATTTTGTGGGCGCAACAGAGTTTTGTGAAAGTTTGGGGCAATAGTTATTTTTTTGCTGCTTTTGATAAATGCCATTAAAGATAATTTGAGAATGAATAAGGATAAGTGACAGAAAAAGAACTATCAGCAGCATACCAAATGCGATTTATGTATCTAGAAATGAATTAATGTCTGAATTTAAGAGGTTCTTCCTTTTTTATAATGTTTGTTTTCTAGGGACGCTCTGTTCTTCACTAATAATTAATGTCCTGTATTTGTTAAAAATAAAACTAACCTACGGTCTTTGGTGGATTGGTCCATTTGGATTCTTGCCAGGAGGCACCTACATCGCGCTGCTGGTAATGTCAGTAATTGCATGGTCTGTAGCATGTGTAAAAACTTGGATTTTTACCAAAGGCATTTTGGAACGTAGGATATTTGGTTTTCTATATTGTTTTGCTGCTGATTCCAAGTTGCTCGCATAAGCGCTTCCTTGGAATCACATTCAATTCTTTCGCCATAGGGTTCTCCTTTTTGGCAATAAATTTCAATGTTTTTCCGGATTGCAACTTGTTGAGTGAATGGGGTTATGCAGACCCATTGTGCAGCCTTTAGAATACGGGTTGCTGATCCCTTACATGGCTGGACACTCCTGCCCAATGAAAAAAGCATGACTGAAATGTTATTTTTTTGCAAGTGATAAATTACCTATATAACTGTTTTATATATATAAAAAATATTTTCTTATATCGTGATTGAATTTATGAGATAGTCACTTGAATGAAATCAAAAGTGAATTTGCTGAAAAATATTCCGGGTAATGTGTTTCAGAGAGCTTGGCAAATAGTCAGCCTAGTGCTTTTTCTGAGTGTGGCGGCAACGCCGCTTTACGCAAAGGAATGCGAAACGTTTGGATTTTGGCAGAAGTGTGGACCAACTTACGAGCATGCAACTGGCAAAGTCTATGTAGGAGATTTTAAAAACAACCATCCGAATGGACGAGGTGCGATCCAATATACCAGTAAATCTAAGAACAAAATAATCATTTATGACGGGGAGTTCGTTGATGGAATGCGTCATGGTGAAGGGGAAGCGATTTATTCGAATGGTGACACATATAGGGGGACATGGGTTGCCGATGTAAGAAATGGTGAAGGATTGTTGAAAGCTGATGGAGAGCATTTCATACAGAAATTTGAATACGGCGTGCTAATCTCGTCACAGCTACTGATTAACGAAAAGGATGGGAAACAGAAACATACCGAAATCACGCCTAATAACTCAGGTAAAGACGCATCGAGTGTGCAAAAGAACACAGAAACAACTGTTCAGCCAGCCTCTACAAACAAAATTGACAAGAATAAGAGTAAAGATAACAAAGCTTCAAAGTCCAATTTAACAGTAGGCTTCTACTTACTCTTTTTAGTCGTTATCGCAATACTTATAATTTTGTTTTTGCCAAAAATTAAGGCCAGCAAAACGGCTCCCGGGGATTTAAAACATTATTCCGCTGAAGATGAAAAAATGAGGCTACCAGTTAAGAACAAGAAAACTGCATATGGACGAGCGATTAAAAAAGCTATGAACGAAGCATTTGAAAATACATTCGAACGTAAAGACACAGAATTTGATGAGTTAAAGGCCTCTTTTCTGCGTGGTTACGATGCAAAAAAAATGGAAAAGCATATTCAAAAAAAAATAAAACCACTGAAATATAATAATTGAGGGTACAATGAAATTCAGTTTGATTGTAAAAGTGAGCGCTGCAACTCTAGCCATTGTTTTAATTGGGTTAGCAATATTTTTATTATCTCCCCAGTCGAACACTTCTGGTGTGACAGATACTCCTGTGCTGACAGGAGAAGTTGAACAGAGTCCACAAAATATATCCTCGTCTATTTCACCAGAGCATGCTCGTCAAGTTTCCGAAAATGCGGACAAAATTCCCTTATGGCTAGCCTCACTAATATTTGTTCTAATTATTGCCTGCTTGATATCAACGCTCACCTCACTGTTTCTGTATCGCTGGCGTATTAGAATAACAAACGAACAAGCGCTTTTGGTTCCTGAAAATTTACTATTAGCACTGGGTGAGCAGACTGCATCAATAACCTCAGTTAAAGACTCTCTGCGCGAAGCAATGATTAGCCTGAATACTAAACTAAAAAGCTCTGACAAAAGCGCGTCTGAGATTGCCGAAACGCTTATTCATTTTCAAAAAGCTTTGTTGGAGAGAGATAACGAAATTTCTCGATATAAAACCGGGTATGATATTTTTATTTACAAAAAGTTTTTGCTCAGATTTTTGTCGGTATACCAATCTCTCAAGAAATTAACGGCAGAATCGAACGAAAACGCCAGTCAACTCCAGAGCATGACCTTGTATTTTGAGGACGCTTTTGAGGAGTGTGGAGTTGAAATTTTTTATCCTGAAACTGGAATAAATTTTCTGGAAAACAATCATTTATTTGAGGAAAATACCAAGAATAAAAGCATTGATGACCCTGATAGAGATTATGAAGTCCACGAAATTATTAGGCCTGGTCTGCGATCAATCCAGAACAGTGAAGAAATTTTTGTTAGAGCGAGAGCTGTAATTTTACGATACGGAGCGGAATAAATGGGTGCGTATATTGGGATAGATCTAGGAACAACATACTCGGCAATAGCTTATTTAGACGAGCTAGGTCGACCAATCATTATAGACAACCCTAACCGTAAGGACGGGGCAAACATAACTCCATCAAATGTCACTATAGTCAATGGAGAATTTGTCGTTGGGCAAGTTGCTCGCAAACTGTTTCAAGACAGTAGGAAAGCATTCGGCAGGTTTAAGCAAGACATGGGCACTGAAAAGACTTATCAGTTGTCTGGCGATGAGATTACCCCCACAGAACTAAGCACAATTGTACTCAGAAATCTCTTGAAAATTGCTGAAGATGAGGTGGGTGAAATAGCAAAAGCTGTCGTAACAATTCCCGCAAATTTTTCAAACGAAGCCAGAGAGGCAACAATGAAAGCAGCAAAAGCTGCCGGCCTCGATGTAGATTTCATAATCAATGAACCTACTGCAGCAGCTTTATATTATGCATTTGAAAATGGCGAGGCGTTGAACGGTAATTATGCTGTCTATGATCTTGGTGGTGGCACATTTGATATTTCAATTGTGAGGGTGAACGGCCAAGAACAAGAGGTCTTGGCGTCAAATGGAATACCTAGACTAGGCGGGGATGACTTCGACAAAGCCATTCAGGATTTGGTTAAAGAAAAATATGCAAACGAAACTGGTGAAAAATTAGAAGATTATGAGTATACGCTCGTTCAAGCAGAGGAAGACAAAATTTCTTTATCTACTCGTCGTAAGTGTATTGCTGGTGGTGGAGATGTTGTCGGAGATGGAGCGATTACGATACACTTGCAGAGGAATGAGTTTGAAGATGCAATTTCAAGCCTGTTGGCTCAAACTGAGTTTGCTTGTGAGGCGGCTCTCCAAGACGCTGGTTTGGAGACAGATGACATTAACGAGGTGATTTTAGTTGGTGGAAGCACGCGCATACCTGCTGTTAGAGACTCTATAAAACGGGTTTTCAAAAAGTCACCTGTTTATCCAGAAAATGTGGACGAAATGGTTGCTCTTGGTGCAGCTCTTTATTCGGCCCACAAATCTGATAAGTCAGAGCTTAATGCCACTCAAAAGCAATCGCTGAAGAAAATTAAAATTACTGAAATTTGCAACCATTACTTCGGGACAATAGCTGTGTCTTTTAATTCAAGTCTGGAGAAAGATGAGCTTATCAATACCGTTTTAATTAACAAGGGAGACAAAATCCCATGTTCGGTCACAGAGGAATTTTCCACACGTGTTGATAATCAGGATGCAATAAGAGCAACCGTTACTCAATCTAGTTCTCTGGAAAGCGACCCAAATTTTGTTGACGTGGTTTGGGAAGGGGAACTCGAGTTGCCACCCGGTAGGCCAAAAGGTCAGATTATCGAGATAACCTACAGTTATGATCAAAATCAAATCATGCACTGTGAGTTCAAAGACATTGACAGTAAGGAGAAAATTGAAGTGGAACTGTCATTGGGCGATGACAAATTGGATGAGGACTCGATCGAGAGATTTTTGGTGGATTAAATGGAAGCTCTAATCGTCATAGTTTTACTTTTTTTCGGTGGCGCAATTTTGAGGGCTATCATTGCTGGGGGCAAATCAGCAGTTACTGGAAAGTCATTCCAAGAGAGCTATCGGGGTATCGATAATTTTGGAGCCCGGCTTATAAGCACTCACACAACGACAGAAAGTGGGATAAAACTGAATGTTGAAAAAATTCAAATAAAAGGACTGTTGCCCATACAGCGTGACGTTGATTTGACAGCATATCTCTCAGTCGTCGACGTAACTGAAGAAGAAGCGCATCCAGTGATATCATATGTCGGATCTGTGCAGGAAGAATCCACAACTTGCTTTCTTCAAGTCCAACCAATGGGTCATTTCGAGAGCGGTGTCGGCTTTAAAGATTGGGTTCAGGTTGGCGCCATAATCCCCAATTTTATTCAGCCGCCACGAACTGGCAACCGAAAATTAAGTGCGAAGTTTTTCCTCGTAAACTCTGCGACCCCAATGAATTTTATTGCTGGTTACTGTGATAATCTTGATCATGCGGAGATATTTGCATTTGAAAGCTTTGATTTTAATTTCAACTTTACTGAGAAAGGCTTTCTCGATAGCTCCGAAGACCAGAAAAAAGCCCGTGCTGTTTCCGTCAAAATTGCTATGGCAGTCGCTATGAGTGATGGCAGTTTGCATGAGAATGAAGGCAACGCGATTAAAGAATGGATAAAGAGGGCAATAGCCAATTTTTCCGAGGAACGACAAAAAGAACTCAAATCTTTATACAACGGAGCACTGAAAGAGGCATTTACTCAAGCGAAAAGTGGAAAACTAGTAATCAGCAAACTGACTGAAGAATTAAACGGATATGATGAAACAAAAATCAAATATGACGCAATAAATTTATGCTTCGATGTTATGGCCGCAGATGGACAAGCTGATAAAGCAGAATTGCAAACCATAAGAGAAGTTGCTGAGGCCTTAGAGCTTGATCAAGATGAGGTTTCGAAAATCCGTGATAAGAAACTTTTAGGTCTAGGCTTTAATGGTGGTGCAGAGATTTCTTTGGAGGAGGCTGTGGGTATCGACCCATCTTGGGATAAAAAGCAAATTAAAAGTCACCTGACAAATGAATTCAGAAAATGGAGCAACCGTTTAACTTCGTTAAAAGCTGGACCAGATCGTGACTTTGCGCAGAATATGCTCGACAATATCGGAAAAGCACGAAAAAAGTATGAATAAATTTGCACCTGTCTCATCAGAGATCTCAAATTTGGTTCGCTATAAAGGCGACAAATTGATTACAACTGAAGAAATAAGGTTTCCCGATTTCACTAGCGTAATTGATCATAGCTTGCGAAATGGACTTTCGGTTTCCAAAGCCACAACGCCAATCCTTGAAGACGTCTTGTCAGATGTATGCCACAACATATCTTTCAACAGAGCGCAGGTTAATGTTTTTGTTTTTGCCTCGCCTGAAATTCAGGCTTTATGTCAAACAATTTCAGAGGATAATTGTGTAATTCAATTATCGTCTGGGCTGGTTAATCTTCTATCCACTGATGAGCTGGCATTTGTTATCGGGCATGAATTAGGCCACCATATTTTAGAGCATTATTATTCTCATTTTTTAGAAGACTCACTCGAACTAAATATGCAAAAACGAGCTCAAGAGATTTCGGTTGATCGATTTGGCTTAATAGCTTGTTCGAAGATAAATGTTGCCGTCATGGCAATGATCAAAACCGTATCTGGCCTTCAATCGGAGCATTTACATAAAGATATTAGGGGTTTTCTTGATCAGATAAAATCTCTGAAAAGACCATTGAATGGTGAAAACCAACTCAGCACCCATCCATCCCTTTTGATGCGCTGTCGAGCTCTTGTGTGGTTTTCTCAGGCGTATGTAGAAGCAAACTCAGGTATGGAGTTGTTTGGTCAGAGACTCCGGCAGATTGACTCAAGAGTAGAGGGTGAGCTTGCTAAGTTTGTTGAAGGGCCAACTTTGAGATATGTTCAGCAGATGGAGCAAAACCTTGGCATGTGGCTTTTTGTTCAAAAAGCTCTCGAAAAAGGTAAATTTCAAAAAGATGATCAGGCCTTCATCACCAAAGCACATGGGAAAGAAAATCTTGACAAGATCATAAGGTTGATTGAGAGCAATGACCGCGTTTTTGTGATAAAATTCATAGATAAAAAAATTTCTGGAATCACCGCAAATCTGAAGAAAGTCGCCCCAAGCACATTTGATGAAACCTACGCTTCATTGGAAGCAATAGCGTGCAAGACGGCAACATCCAAATCTGACTGAGAAACGGCTCCAGTAACCCCGGCACTCCAACCTCGAACCTCTGTCCTTGGCTGTTATCCAAACTGTTATCCAAAATAAGGCGTTTGACCTTTTGTTTTATTTTGCTAAGCTATTGATTAGATTGAAAGTCAGGTTTCTGATAGCCCTGTAACAAGGAAATGGCGCACTCGAGAGGATTCGAACCTCTGACCTCTGCCTTCGGAGGGCAGCGCTCTATCCAGCTGAGCTACGAGTGCTTAAATGCCGTCATCTGCGGGCCATGCCCACACATAATGACAGGTGTTTTACCCGGTTGTGCGGGCAAAGCCAATAGCCAGTCAGCAAAATAATTTTGTCACTGGGCTGGGCGCAGTGACAAAAGCTGTCTTGGCCCCACGGTGCGCCGTGTTTGGCGTGTGGGCCGGCGGGCTATTGTGTGAGGCTGATAAATACATCTTCCAGATCAGGCTCGGCGGTACTGATATCACGCACCTCAAAATTTGCTTTTTGCACCTCTGCCAACAGCGCCAGCGTCGTTGTTTTGGCTGGGTCAAAACTGATAGAGAGCCGCCCATCCCGCCAGACCGCTCCCAGCTGTTGCAGCGTTTTTGGCAAAGGCGATGGCGGCGGGCTGTCCAAGGTTAAATGCAGATGTTTTTTGCCGGCAGAGGCCATCAAATCAGCTTTTGATTTGGCGGTGATAATGCGGCCCTTATTGACAATTGCAATCTGGTCGCAGAGTGCTTCAGCCTCTTCCAGATAATGCGTCGTCAGCACCACGGTGACACCAGCCCCGTTCAGCGTTTTGATATTGTCCCATAAGCGTTGGCGCAACGCCACATCGACACCGGCTGTGGGTTCATCAAGAATCAACACTGGCGGTTGATGCACCATGGCTTTGCCAACCAATAGCCGCCGCCGCATGCCGCCTGATAGCCGGCGTGCATACATATCTGCTTGGTCAGCCAGCCCGACCATATCCAAAATAGCGTCGGTCTGGCGTTCGGCTTTGGGTACGCCATATAACCCGGCCATCAAATCGATGGTTTGTCGCGGCGTGAAGAACGCATCAACATTCAGCTCTTGTGGAACGATGCCGATATTGGCCCGTGCTTGCCGCGGGTTTTCATCAATGTCGGTGCCCCACACAATGGCCATGCCAGATGTTTTAATAACGGTGCCAGCCAGAATATTAATCAAGGTTGATTTGCCTGCCCCATTCGGGCCAAGCAGACCAAAAATACATCCCGCCGGCACTTGCAAATCAACATGATCAAGGGCCAGATGCGATGGCTTGCCACGGCTACCACGATAAGTCTTTGACAGGCCTGACAGTTCAATCGCCAGACCAGAGTCTGGCCGGTTCACAAAATTTTGGCGAAAGCGCGTGGCGGGCATAAAACACTCGGGTATGATAGTCGCATGTAATGGACCGTGTATATCGGCTTATGTGGGCCCGGGTAAAGCAAAAATAGCCGCCTTGTTTACGCCATTCCAATTGCATCTGCGGCGCAGTCACTATAGTCTGTGATGACTGTTTAGATGTATTGGTCTATGGCGTTTTGGGGTCTGATATGGGCGGCCAATCAGGCCATTTTGATTGCTAAGAGGATATGCATAATGAGTGACGCACAATTGACTGGCGCTGATCCATCGCTGGCTACACAAACGATTTTTACTAATGACAGCCGGGTGGCGTGTAATGGCGGCGGCGGTGCGCTTGGCCATCCGCAGGTGTGGCTGACCCTTGGTGGTGATGGTCAGGTGACATGCCCTTATTGTTCGCGTCATTTTGCGGCGTCGTCCCCGCAAGCAGACGACTCATAGGTATGCCGCGACACTGAAAATAGCCGCTGCAGAGGGCCCAAAGATGAGCGATAAGCAACAACTTTTACTGGTCGATGGGTCTGGCTATATTTTTCGGGCCTTTCACGCCTTGCCGCCCATGACCCGCGGTGATGGCACCCCGGTAAATGCGGTTTATGGCTTTACCGCCATGCTGATGAAGCTTATCGATGATATGCAGCCCGACCATGTGGCGGTGGTCTTTGATGTAGCCCGCAAGACTTTTCGGTCAGATATTTTTCCAGATTATAAAGCCAACCGGTCTGAACCACCCGAAGACTTGGTGCCGCAATTTGCATTGGTGCGCGAGGCGACAGCCGCATTGGCCCTGCCGGCGATTGAATTGGCCGGGTTTGAAGCTGATGATTTGATCGCCACCTATGCCGCCGCCGCCGAAGATGCCGGGCTAGCAACCACGATTGTTTCGTCAGATAAAGATTTGATGCAATTGGTGCGCGGCGACATCACCATGCTGGATCCAATGAAACAGCGCCGCATTGGTGCGGCAGATGTCGTTGAACGATTTGGTGTCCCGCCAGAACAAGTTGTCGATGTTCAGGCCTTGGCTGGGGACTCAACCGATAATGTGCCGGGGGTGCCCGGGATCGGCATTAAGACAGCCGCGGAACTGATCAATAATTACGGTGATCTGGAAACATTGCTCGCGCGTGCTGGTGAAATCAAACAGCCAAAACGCCGTGAAAATTTGCTTCAATTCGCGGAACAGGCTCGTATCTCCCGGCAACTTGTCCTATTGCGTGATGATGCCCCGATGCCGCTCGATCTTGAAGCACTAAAGACACCAGCGCGGGATCGGGACAAGCTGATTGCGTTTTTACAACAACAGGAATTCAAACGCTTGCTGGTACGGATCGGGGCTGATGATCAGGCCAATGCCAGCGGGGCGCATGGTGCTGGCACAGCGGTGCGGTCAATGGCGTCCAGCCCAGCCCGATCAAGTCCAGCCCCATCAAGTCCAGCCCCATCAAATCAAGTAACGCGCCAAACTGAACATCTAGCCGCAGGTCATGTTGCCGGGCAAACTGGTCCAGCCAGCCCAGTTGACGCGCATTATCAACTGATGACCGAAGCCGCGGATTTGCAGGCCTTTTTGGCCCAAGCCCGCGCCCAAGGCTTTGTCGCGGTTGATACCGAAACCACCAGTTTAAACGCCGCCGCGGCAGATCTTGTTGGCGTGGCTATGGCGCTGGCACCGGGTCAGGCTTGTTATGTGCCATTGCGCCATGGGGCGGCGCAGCCGCTTGTCGCTGGGCAGACTGGGCTGGATTTTGATGGGGGACAGGATACCGCACCAATTAAGCAGATCCCGTTTGATGATGCGATGGCGCTGTTGCGTGATGTTTTCGAAGACCCGGCCGTTCTAAAAATTGGCCATAATTTAAAATATGACTCGCATGTGTTGTTGCGGCCGGCCAATGGTGGCATCAGATTGCATCCGGTGGATGACACTATGTGTCTGTCCTATGTGCTGGACACTGGTATTGTGAACCGGCATTCGCTGGATTATCTGGCAGATCATTGGCTGGATTATCAAACCATTAAATATGAGGATGTTTGCGGCAAGGGCGCGAAGCAGGTGTCATTTGCCGCCATTGCCCCGGAAGCCGCGCTCGATTATGCGGCTGAGGATGCCGATATCACATTGCGGCTCTGGCAGATCTTGAAACCGCGACTTGCCGGATCGGGCGTGGCGTCTGTTTATGAACGGTTAGAGCGTCCGCTTATCCCGGTGCTGGCAGATATGGAGTCGCGCGGCATTATCGTTGAACAGTCAATTCTAGCCCGCATGTCAAATGATTTTGCCAGCCGCATGGCCCATTACCAAAGCGAGATTCATGCCCTTGCTGGCGAGGAATTTA
>Ga0255759_10003276_pt1 | contig 14246 bp, 16 predicted proteins | sample 101ome_20_FD_179959 | JGI IMG/M metagenome (GOLD analysis project Ga0255759, IMG submission 179959) | Coastal salt marsh microbial communities from the Groves Creek Marsh, Skidaway Island, Georgia - 101404AT metaG (version 2) | ecosystem: Environmental > Aquatic > Marine > Intertidal zone >...
TCGTGTGTGCCATTAGCATATTCCAACGCCGCTTCTATCCAAGGCCGACACCGTTCCAAGTGATCTATGGGTGTTAGAGCGTTCATCCGTGCATCCTTGTAATGTGTAAGGTTGTGGCTGGTGCCGCTGGGGAAAACAATGTTGCATTTGATGCATCTAAGAAACCTGATGTACTATCCACTGCCCACATTACTTGCAACTCATCACCCGCACTCACGTCAAACTTAGCAGAGCGCGAAACAACAACCGTGGCATCGTTTTGGTGCAGTGAGTAGATGATAGTGTTGTTTGCCGCATCTGTGCCATTCAATCTGGGCCAGAAGTAAAACTTTACTGTGCTAGATGACGTTGAGGAAATCTGCGCAGAAAACATAATGAGGTACTCACCAGCTTCGCTAAACACAATCTTACTATTGTCTGTGGCATCACGGTCAATGCCAACATTACCCGCTGGCGCGTCATATGTGATTGCATATGCTGTATTCACTGTTTGTCCAGCACCAGTGTCAATTGTAACATCTGTTGTGCGATAGAATGAAGCGTGGCCATCTTCTAGGACAATCTGAACAAACGCTCCGTCTTTGGATACGACAGGATATTTGTTAGCGCGATCCCAAAGGATAACACCATCCTCAGAAGGATTATCGTCCGCTGTTTTTTGTCCTAGCTTTGCAAGATTGCGCTGCAAATATGACGAAAGCTGCCGCCCCCACTGGCGTAGGTCTGGGCCAAGAGGGGGTAAGATTGGGCTTGGCACTAGCGTTTACCCCCAGCAATTGTGTCTATTCGCATGTTTCCCACTTTCCATTGGGTTGCGCTTTGACCCTCAACCCGCATACGAAGCTGACGACCAGAAAAGCGAACACTTGTTGGATTGGCAGGCGTGTAAGGCCCGTGGGTAGTTTCAGTCGCGTTAGGATAGAAACGTGTCTTGAAGGTTACGTTTACGTCACCCTGTGTTATTTCATCAGGTATTAGCTTTGTAACCTTTGCAATATTGTCGCCTGCGCCAAGGCTAATTGGCCCACTTTCAGCAAAAGTTGTTTCGTTATCAAAGTTATATCCCACTTCGTGATCATACAAATCACTATCTGAATTGTGACCTGCCATGATGGGATATTGGAAAACGCCGCCCTGAAGACCTGCGGTGCGGGACATTTCTCCAATTAGCCAATGGTTTTCTTTGTAATCAAACGCAACATAGCGATCTATTTCTGTGCTTCCAGAAGACGGATAGAACCACCATATTTCACCATTTTGACCGTTGGCAAACGACCATACCTTTGAAATCTGGCCTACGTTAATATCGCCAAACACATAATCATGAACATCGCACGGTATTTCTTGCACTGAATTTCCGTCAAACCTAAAGAAACCGCTTTTACCCATCCAGAAAACGCCGATGTCTACATCAGATGCAGATTTCCTTGAAACAGCACCGCAAGACGTTCCTACGCGCTCAAAACCATAAACGTAGGGTGGGCCTAGATAACGTGCTGTATGCGCGTCTGTGTCGGTTATAATGAGTGTCTGACCGCGTGTACGAATGCCCTGCATAATCTGGCCAGATGTTTGCAAATCAATATCGCCAGCTTCGTTTGTGGCGGCTGGTGTCCACAGCGTATTGTTCTCACGATCACACCATTGAACACGCCTTGGATTACCACCTGCGCCAAGAGCAAAAACAAAGCGTTCCTCTGTTACAACCATGCCAACATTGTTAATTGGCGCATTGGGCAATGGTCTTGCATAACTAACATTACCATCTGAATTGATGTCTAAGGAATAAAACGTGTAGTTAAACTGTATGCTGTCAGCCGTTAATGCGGCGAAATAAATTACCGCAGTACCGTCATCATCCGCGACAAAGCTACCATCTACTGTCGGCGTGGGTGGAACGCCAGAGCTAGGCTGATATGTGCTACTGGAGAAATATGTGCCAGTGGTTCCATTATCATAGTTTACGGATACATAGAACTGGTAATTCACATTGGGATTATCACCGAAAATTACTTTTACTATGTATTCTGCGCCCCTTTTTATCGGGATGTTTGAGTGGCGACGATATGTCGATGAAAAGGTGCCACTAGCAGTTGCGCTTTCTATCCCCGAACTTGCGGGGTTTTGGCCATCTGGGAAAAAGCTGGCTGACCAAGTAAAGTTAGGATTTGATGATGTTGTAGTTGTAACCGCAGCATCATCCATCGGGAAATAAGTTCCTGATGTCGGGACACTCAAATCCCATTCTAATATTCTGCCATCGTCATAATGAAGGCCCAAAAGGTATTCACCCCAGTTATCTAAGGCCCACGTTGTAGCCTCTTGCGGCACCGTGTTTTGTGTTACCTGTCTTGGTTGACCGTAAATACCATAGTTGTAACTGCCACCGCCATAACCGACATTCGCCGCAGCATCCTCACGACCTGTTGCCAGATCATTTGGAGTGACATTGTACAGAGTGCCGCCACCTGTCATAACAATCAATGCATCATGCGAAGCGCCAGAAAGCCATACGCTACCGTTGTTTGTTTCCCACGCATGTAAGCCACGAATAGGGTTAGTCGCAAAAGATGTTTTGCGCTCACGCCAACCACCAATTGGACGCAATGAGTTGTCACGCCAACGAACTAGCGATCCGTCACGCCAACGCCCTGCCTGCTCTAAATCAGTCCCGTTTCGATAAAAACCTGCGGGAATATCTAATGGTACTAACGTCATTTATTTCACCATTTCCCTAGCGGACAAGAAGAGTTATCTAGCTTTGTTTTAGCTGGCATTACACAACTGCACTCACTGCACATAAACAACACAGACTTATAGGAAGGACATGCTTTACATATATCCATTCTTTGCTGGGCTTTTTCAGACGATGCTAGTATACCGAAAGCACTTTCATCTAGCACATTATCGGGGCAGGGTATCTCTACTCTCTCACCATCAATCTCTTGCCAGCATTGAACATTTAATGTGTCTTCTCCGCTCATTATGTTGATCCGTAAATTGTGCCATTATTTGTTAGTGTAGCATATGTGCCTGTAATAGCTGCACCGCCAGCGCCTGCTCCTGTGCCTGTTCCCGCTAGACCCCAGCCACCACCACTATTAGTGACGTTGCTTATAGCACTAAGAACAGAACCACCAGTACCGCCTGAGTTTGGTGATCCGACCCCGCACAGTGTATTTGTATATGAACATGTACAACCAGTTCCACTGGAGCCTGTGCCAGATGCAGAACAGCAGCCTACAGATGTTGAACCTGACCCCGCAAACGCACCTTGATCTCCACCGTAGCCTCTATTACCTGAACCACTGGCAGTACAAGAACCATAAACAATACAGCTACCACCTTCTGAACAGCCAAATGTTGCTAGTACCCCAGATAAACCCACATTGAAACTATAAGGCCCGCCTACACCTGCAGTAGATACGTTGGGTGCGGATTGACCTGCACCGCCACCGCCTTGGGATGCTGCACCACCGCCGCCACCACCTGCAATAAACGCACCAGAGTTATTTGTTATAGTTACGCTGTCAGATGTAGTAATCTCCACAGCATCGCCACCGTCTTGCCCCGCTGAACCGCCTCTACCTGTAATAGCACCACTGTTGTTAATGGTTACACCGTTAGGGAAGCTACCTGCTATGAGCATACCCGCAGTAGAGGTAGTGGTTGAATATACTGTAGTACCAGAGTTTACGTTAATAACTAAAGGTTCGTTACCATCCCAACCATCTGTTATTGCCAAGGCTCTAACATCTATGTTTGAAACATCAGATGCTAATGCAAGTGCATACTCTCTTGCTGCGCCGTACCATTCTGAAAAACGCGCCTGCGCACCAGCGCCTTTGGTTATCAAATCACGGATGTCTGCATCATTGAGGCTTACCTCAGTACCTGTAGTTCCACCCGCCTCAACGTGTATGTCATCTAGGGATATTGCACCACTGGTCTGTAGAGCCATTAGATTGTTCCATAAGCTGTGACGTTTCCGACTACTGTTAAATCACCGTTTGCTTCTAGCTTCATCTTGTTTGTGCCGCCTGTCGCAAAATAAAGAACACCAGAACTTTCTGTAATAGTCCAATCACCCAAGTCTACAGTTGTTATGTTGGCCGTTGTTATATTGGCTGTTGTAATGGTTGCCGTAGGGATTGTTGCAGTCCCTGTAAATGTCGGACTAGCCAAAGGCGCTTTTGCATCTAACTGCGTCTGTATATTACTTGTGACGCCATCAACGCGGTTTAGTTCTATTGTTGTAGGCGTCAAGCCATTCAGCTTGTTTAGCTCTGTGGCAGACGCTGTTACAGCAACACCATCAACTTTCCATCCCGCTCCTGATGTAACTACATTTGGCGTAGTTTCTGCACCACCATTGTGCGCACTAACTATGTCATCCAGCGCGGTATTTAACTTTGTACCCCAACCGTCTGCGTCACCACCGACTGTTGGCTTTGTTACACTAAAAGTCATGTCTCATTCCTCTGTTACAAGAACAATACCACGCTACGCAGCATCCGTCCATATTTCTGCCGATACAGCCTGCTCTGTCCATGTTTCCGCGCCGACGACAGGCTCCAACCAACCGCGAACAATGATATCCTTACCTGCATAAGTATATGAGCCAACAATCAACGCAACATTCATGGCTTTGGTTGTGATAACGTCACGCCCCGTTGTGGTGTAAGAGCCGCTTTCTGCGCTTATGCTTGTACCAACAGAGAACGCCGCATCTGCGCCTGTCAGTGCAAACGAACCTGACGCTAAATCAACATTCATCGCAATGACTGTGCCGATGTCCTTACCAGTTAAAGCAAACGATCCAGCGTCAAAACTTTCAGAAATATCAACGTCTATTTCTTGGCCAGTTACTGTGAACGTACCGCTGTCTGCGCCTATGTTGTATGCTGCAAACAATCCGACATCTTGGCCAGTGAGCGTGTACGATCCCGCAGTTACAATTTCGCTGATGTCTACATCGATTTCTTGGCCTGTGACGGTAAATGTACCCGCGTCTGCCAGTATACTGACATGCACAATGTAAGTCTGATCTTGTCCTGTGACAGTGTAAGACCCTGTCGTAGTCTTTAACGCATAGCCGCGTGTTGACCCTGCTTCCTGACCAGTAAGGGTAAACGTGCCAGCATCAACCGCCACGCTCATTACTTTTGTTAGATCAACCGCGCGACCATCAAGCGTGAATACGCCTGTTGGTGCTACGTCTGTAATTAGCTTGCCTGCACCCTGATAGCTTACCGCATAGCTGCCTGCGTCTACTTCAAACGTCAGACCCTGTAATGCGCTTGTTGCGCCTAACGGGGTTGCGGCTATGGGGGTAAAGCCAAGCATGTATTACATCCTATTCGGGTTTAGTGGGCCACGTTACGTTATCAGGAAACCCTGCTTGTGCTGGTACATCCCGCAATGCCTGACGGTAGTCTATCTCAGCTTGTGTCATCGTGCGGTCAGCCACTGCCCACCAGTCGGTTTCTGCTAGGAGTTTATCACGTGCGATGCGGTTTAGGTTTTCTTCAGCATTTGCGCTTTCATAACCTGATGATGTCAAATCGTTGCTTTGTATTGTTACGCCGTTTATATTAAACATTTTATCGCCCTCTTTAAGCCGCTACATATGCCGCACCAATCGTCGCTGTGACGTTGGGAGCTTGACCGTTCTGTGAAGAATATCCGTTCCCTTGAAGTTTAATTCTCCAACTCAAATAGTTAAGGTCATTGCTAGGCATTGATGCACCTACACTCTGCCAAGCAGAACTAGGGCTTTGCATTTGTTGTGTGTTCCAATCCCCCCCACCGTCTACAAACCCGCCTACAACTGGAACCGCAGATTGTTTACTGTTATTTAGACCGTCAGGACCAGTAATCTGAAGTATTGATGAAAAACTTGGGTTTCCAAACAAACTTGATTGTGGGAGACTAGAAGGCCCAGATTTATCAAATAAGTTTACAACATATATGGCATTTTGTTGGTTAGCTGGAGAACTGTAATTTACACTATAAAAAATAATGTAACCAAACATGCTTCCGTAAGTTTGATAAGGTAGTGTGTAATATGAACTTGAGCTATTTCCTAATCTTGCAGCACTATTTACAACATCTGGTGTTAAATACGCGTAATAACTGCTAGTTGTAGTGTTAAGCGTAAACCGTGTTACCAATAAAAAGAATTTGTAGTCATTAGGCATACCTGACAAAACAGTTGACGCATCCCTTGTCCCAGTATCGTATGACCCACTAGCAGTAAACGTAACGCTGTCTGTATTGCTTAAATTTATCCAGTCTACACTACCACCCGCAGCCGCGCCAATCGTTGCTGTTGTTGTAGCGTCTAAACTTGCAATATTTTGCAGTTGCAAGGTGTTGCTTATGACGGGTGAGCCGCTTACCTGTATAGCCATCTTCGTGTCCTTTCACTATTAGCCATTAAGTTGTTCTTTGAGAGCGTCGATCTGCTTTTGTTGTTCTTTGATTGCTTCCACCAAGTGCCCAATCATGCCGACATAATTAATCGACTTAATGCCTGTTTCTTCATCCGTCTGCACAACGTCAGGCAAAATAGGTTCTACCTGTTGAGCAATAAAACCATGACCGCGTGTGCCTGTGTCTTTCCAATCAAACGAAACACCCTCAAGCTGCGTTACATCTGACAATGCATTGGTGATAGGTGCTACATTTTTCTTTAGACGCTCATCAGATGTACTGTTTAGGTCACCAGTGACAAGAACATGAGGTGATCCGCTACTAACTTCCAGACGCTCCACAGAACCGACAACGACACGCCAACTGTCTTCCGCGTGAAACTCTGTCCAAGTATTAGTATCACCTTCATGGTATATTTTATTTGCACCATAAATATCATTGTTATTCATATCAATGTAATGAGCATTCATCTGTAGATTAGAATTACAAGTGATATTAGTATTGTTGACCTCTAAGCGTTCAGACCCGCCTGTCACCACACGCCATTGATCTGCCGCATGAAACTGTGTGTATGTGTTTGTGTCGCCAACTGAGTAAATAGCATTGTCAACATAAAGGTCTGTAAAGGATGGACTGCTAGCTACGTTAAACGTAATAGTCTCATTAAAACTTTGGTCTGTTGTAAATGCACCACCGCCAGACAAGTTTGAGCCTGCGCTTAACGTAATTGTGGCGTTGTTAGGAATGGTGTCTGTGTTTGTAACAGTCTCAGTAGCAGATGTAATACCTGTGATGTGACCATATGTGTCTAGCGTAATGTCTTGAATGTAGGTACGACCAGAGTTGTTCACAGATGATTGTGAGGACGTGTCTGCGTGGCTAATAGTTACTGTACCTGATGTACCGCCGCCAGTAAGACCAGACCCAGCAGTAACACCTGTGATGTCTCCGACATTTGTAGTGTAGCCATTTGGGTTAGATGCGGGGTAATAATAAGAGCCATGTTGTCCATCTAGCTTATCAGCATCCAGACCAGAGGCTGAACCATCATTTCCTTCATGCCATACTTTGTATTGTGTACTGCCGTTATCAGTAGAGTAACGAAGCCCATTTTGCCCAACACCTAAAATATGAATGTTGTTAGTATTGTCTGGGTCTTGACCTACAACCCGTATTTCTTTGCCTGTGTTAGAAATACCAATACGCCCTCTGAATGCATCAGAAGCGTTTTGCAATTCCATAGAGGGATCATTAGAACCACGCAATATAAGTTTGTCATTAAAGGCGTTATCAATGTAGAAACGACCCGTAATCGTGTCACCAGTGTTTTTAACAAAAGCATCGTCCACATTGAATGTAGTGCCAGACAATGAAAGATTTGTTCCAGCACTGTATGTTGTGTTTGTATCTGTGGGCGTTGCCCAAGTGAATGTGCCATCACCGTCAGAGCGTAAAAACTGTGATGTAGAACCATTGCCTGATACGTTTAGCTCAGACGCGCCAACCGCATTTGCTGCGATTTCTGCCGCACCCACACTATTAGATGCCAAAGAAGTTGAAATCGACGTTGTGCCTGATCCTGTAACATCGCCCGACAGCGTAATTGTCTGGTTACCCGTTAAAAATGCGCTTGCGTGGCTACCGTCTAGCGTATCCGCGTCTAACCCTGAACCTGAACCGTCTACTGTCTTGATCGCTGTTAGTATTTCTGCCGCTGTTTGATCTTGCGTAGCGCCCGTTTCAATGCCATTCAGCTTTGTGTGATCCGCGTCAGTAAACACATTACTGTCTGACGCGCTCTCTACAAGCGACCTGATTTCTGCCGCTGTTTGATCCGCTGTCGCACCGCTTTCAATGCCGTTTAGCTTCGTATGGTCAGCATCAGTAAATACGTTACTGTCTGTCGCGCTTTCGACCAATGTGCGTATCTCTGCCGCTGTTTGATCCGCTGTAGCGTTTGCTTCGATATTATCTAGCTTTGCACCATCCGCTGCGACATCGCGCCCGTCTACCGTGCCAGTGACAGCAAGATTGCCTGTTACCGTGGCACCTGTCGCGCTAGGCTCAACCTTAGTAGACCCTTCGTGTTGCAAGCGATTAAGGTCATCAGCAACCGCCGTGATCGACACAGTTGCCGCCCCACCCAAGCTGATAGCTGCGTTTGAGTTACTGCTTTCTGTCGGGCTGCGTGTTAGTGATGTGCCAGTTGAGCTATAAGTACCCGTGCCAATCTCAAAATTGCCACCTTCCTCAATAACGTATTGAACGACATCACCATTCGAAACACCCGCATCCGCGAATGATTGGTAACCGACAGACGCACTACCAAGAGTGACCGTGCCGCTACCAGTAGTGGATGTCGTCATCTTGGCCCTGTTAAAAAGTTTAGCCATGATGACCCTCCATTATGCCATTGTTAGGATGCCGTTTGTCCCGATGTCGATTGTGAATGTGTCACCATCGTTCAAGGTCAAGGATGTCCCATAGTCGTAATATCCGATCACAGGATCGGCTGGTGATGTTGGCGTGTCGTTGTAGATCACAACATAGCGAAACGCTGCTACTGAGCCACCTGATGCAGTTAGCGTCAAGTCATCCGCAGATAGCTTGTATGTGCCGCCTGTCTGTGTGCTTGTGACCGTAGTCAGTGTGCGTGATGACAGGTTTGTGTAAGAAATTTCACTGATGTTTGCTAGAACACCGTTGCCATCTGCTGTTACATCTGTTCCCGCTGTTGGGTCAGTGTTTGACAACGCAACTGCCAGCGTGTCGCTGTCCAAGTCCATTGCATTCGCCATGTTTTTGACGAAATCGTTTACTTTTGTAAAACTAGCCATTAGTAACTCCTAATCTTTAAACGACGACCTGAACCGCCTGACTTGGCTCTTTCATTCTCTACGTTTATAGCATCAATTGAACTCTGAAACAATGCTGCCCATGTTTGCATACGTGCATCTTCACCTAAGAATGGTGCAGAGTGTATTAATGCACCATAAAGATATGCATCTGGGTGATACTGCAAGACCCAGTTTGATGCATTTGATCCTGACAATTTATCTATTGCTGAATAGTATACCATTTCCAAAGTATATTGTGTGTCAGGCGTAGGGAATAGCTCAATGGTGCCATCTGTAATTGCGTAATACCGTGGCTTACCTGTTGTGTCGCTAGTTGCTTGGCGACGATCCATAATCTCACCCTGACCAACTAACTCTACTGCGTGTGGTGGATCAGCTTGCAGAACAAAACGTACTGGCTCTAAGAAGTCACTAGGAAGCGCAGTATATTGAGTGTCTACCGTTGCGTTCGATCTACGCTCCATGCGCCAGTGACGCAATTGTCGATCCATCGTAGCCTCTGCCAGATCGATGAATGTCTGTATGCGTGTTGTTTGATCATCACGATCCAGAAAGTCCGCAATAACCGTTTGTAGCTCTGAGTATGTGGTAATTGGCATTTATCAGCCTCCGTATCCAAATAAGCCGCCATAGCGCTCATTACGTTGTTCTTTTTGCTGCTGAAGATAGTCCATAATCCCGCCTAACCCAACACCACCAGCAATCATCCAAGTTGGTATGCCTTTTTCCGCTGCATTACGAATGAAATCTGGTGTTAGCCGCAAACCAAAAACATCCTCAAAGCCTTTAGCAGTTTCAATCTGCATTGGCTCTACCTTCGCAGTCTTATCAATTTTTTGCGCAACATTTTGCAATCGTCTAGGGGCGATGTTGCCGTAGAACTCACCTTGTCCCTCTGGCGTACCCATCGTCATGTCCCGCACCATATTGGGATTTGGCAACGCAACAATGTCTTCACCCTCTTTAATTGCAGTTGCAATGTTTTGACGCAACATCATGTCAACCCACTTCGGCGTAGTATCAACATAAGGCAGAGTGTTTTCCAAAATACCTGTATAGCCAATATTGCGACGATCTGCGATGTCAGATAGATTTTCCGCTTCCTGAAATACAGCTTTGCGTTTGCTTTCTGCTGCTTTTTGCGCTTCGATCATGCCACGCATTTCTGGCGCACTATACTTGTAATTGTCTAGTTGGTTTAGAAGCTCTGCCATAGCCCCCGCGCTTACTGAGTTTTTTGGCACTCTGTATGGCTCTTTATAAACTGGATGTTCCGCACGTTGATATAGTTTAAATTCTTCTATGCGATGAGCGGGCCAGTTTCTGATATTTGTACCTAACTCTTGATCTTCACGCAGCTTCACTTCTTCAATAAATTGTCTAAGATTAAGCTCACTTTGTATGCGATTTTTAACATTATCGTCTAAATCTACATACTGACGCGCTATGTCGAAAATTGTGCCGTTGTATTCATTATTAGCTGCGTTCGTGCGTTTCTTCCATTCGCTCTCTGCAACCATTTCATCAAACGTGCGCGTTTCTGATTTATATTTACGCAAATCCTGTCCGACATCTGACTGCACTTCGCCTATTAAAAACGCCTTACCATCTTCACTAGATAGTGGGAATTTTGCTGTGCGCGTCCATCCAATCAATCCGTCTGGGTCAAAGTGTCTAGCTGATGGTAAAATATCCTCATTCAGCAAGCCCGTTCTGTCTTGGTATCTAAATAGCCGCTCAGTGTAATCCTCACCACCCTGAGTGAACCATTTGCTGTACTCCGTATCACCTTCGTCAAATTGTTGCGAATAGTAATCATCAATGTCACGACCAAGGTAATCAACCCAGAAAGTTTCTGGATCACGATTTGCTTCGTAAGAAGCGTTGTCCCTCAACTGTTCTTCTGCCATTTCACGGATCGCTTCTTCTCCACCCGCAAAATCCTCTACAGCCTCATCTTGATCAGCAAATGCTCTCCACTCTCCGCTTTCATTGTTTACGAAAGTCCAACCTTTATAACTATCCGTAATGAAATCATCTGTTGTATCATAACCCAAAGCATCGGCTGCTGCTTCTATTTCTTCTTCCGAAAGGTCTTCAATAGTTTTGTACTCACCAGTATCTAACATATTCTCTGGCAGATACTCTGTTTTGTAATAGTAAACTTCGTCCTCTAATGCGCGTTCAACAAACTCATCGACCATTTCTTCTGTGGAAAGACCCCCATCTTCACCGCCAGTCACACCGCCGTAACTACGAAGGTTCTCTGTTCTTACCATTTCTGTGTTGTCGTTCAGGTAATCTATTAATTCTTGCTTTGTTACCTTTTTGCCAGAAAATTCACGATCAGCGCCAGCCCATGACAATTCGTCTTGTTTAGCGCCACCTTTATCAATCATCCATTTTCTTAGCTGTTCGTAGGTGCCTTTTTCTTGCGGCAATCTTTTTGCTGCCCGCAATGATGGGCTATACATCCGAACCCGTGAACGGTTCTTCTGATCTTCCATTTGCGCAATGCGCTGCTCCATCAAGCGCCGCTCCGCTTCGGTAGCCCCGAATGGTTGACCGTCTACATTAACAGCTTCAGCGCCGACAGATTGCGGAGTGCCGCCACCCTGAAACGCTTCTAAAACACCCCGTGGCTCACCCTCTAACAGTGATCGGGTTGCATACTTTACGTCTGACAACGCATCATTCGCAAGCTGGTCAACACCCACTGGCAACGCAAATGTCTCTGCCAAGCCCGCTGGCGCTGCTAAATAGCCCATACGCACCAAAGCCGCTGGGGCAAGCGTCATCGCCATTTCCATGCCCATATCGCGGGCGGCAGCTAAACGTGCTGCGTTCGTTTGCTCTGGATCAAATACAACAGACGCATCTTGCATTGCGTTACCCATTGCATTGACGGGGTTCATTTCGTTTACAAACTGACCTGCTGGGCGAAACTGAGGTGGCACAAAGCGCTCAAGGTTTAAATCATCTACAAATTCATCCAAAGCCTGTCGGCGCGCCTGACCACCCATTTGAATAAAATCTAGTAGGTTCATTTCAACACCTTCTGTAGAAAATCAACTAAACCCATAGCTGCGCCCATGCGTCTTGCTGGCGATAGAGATATGCCTTGCTGTGTTGCACTTCCTAGTGACATCAAACTTTGCATGTAGTCGCCATCTGAGTATGCATTTAGAGCATCCTGTAGATCAATCCGTGCGTTTGCGTTCGCCACATATGGACTGTTCATCGCCATTGCGCGTCCCATTGGAATACCTGCACGGGGGCCGAACTGCTTCATCGCGTTCGTATAAACATTACGTTCACTTAAACGACGACGATCCAGTTCATCCATCGCCTGCATGATTGTATCGTCGCTATAGAAGTAACCTTCGGTGTCATCTTCGCGCAAACGAAAAGCGTTTTCGGTGTCACCCGTCATTTGTGCGTAGTTTAAACGTAATTCGTAGCTGTCCATTAGCCCCTCACCGATTTCTTTCCACGGCATCCCCATGCCTTGCGTCTGACTTTGACTTTTTCAGTTTGTTTCTGGCCCGAACTACGCGCACAATACGCGTCACCGCGCTTGGTGCCTTTCGCAGATGTTCGCTTATGTGTACGGCCCTTGCTATCCTTGTATGTCGTTCCATTCGCGTACTTTACTGATGCAGGGGTCTTCTTGCGTGGCATTAGTACATTCCCAGCAGTGACCGTGCGATTTTGCGTTTAGGCTTCATGTTGCCGCGACTGTCGTAAACGCTTGGCAATGGCGGCGGTGAAATCAAACCGATTTTGCTATAGTCTGTTTTTGGCTCATATAGCTCACGCTCACCGCGCTCACCCGCTAACATATTGGCAAACTCACTGTAATGCCCAGCACCCTCAAAGCGCCCACCTTCTGCCTGCGGCCCGCCACGGTCATACATATCTCTGATATTGCGATAACCGATGTCGGCGCGATCAACTAAGTATTTTCCTTCATCATCCTTTTCACGGGCCATACCAGATGGTCTTATCTTCAGAGCGTTGCCGATCATGGAAATAGGCCCACCCCCGTAAAACGCTGTGCCATACTGGTCTTGACCGCCACCATCTGTAGCATCTTGCAACCAATTTACCCAACGATACATTCCATCGTCGCTCTTGCCCCAATAGCCAAAGTTACCATCGTTGTTATACTTTGCTATTTGAGCTTGTAGTAGCTCACGATCTTCTCTGGGGTCTAGCGCTTTAGACCTTACGCCACCCTTACCGCCACCGCCTAGAATGCTTTTAGCTTGTGGTGCTGCACCTGATACTGGGCCTGATGACTGACCACCGCTAACTACATTTGGTAAAGCTGGGGCATTGCTTGGAGCGCCATTTGCGTATGGATCACCCAAGCCACTACTTGCCAAGATTTGTCTATGACGCGTTACTCTTGGATCATCGTCTTTTAATCTTTTGCCGCTAGGGCCACCATACGTTACAGGCATTATTTTTTCTTCCCGCCCTTACGGCCTTTTTTCTTGTATCCACAACCCATCAGGCTCTCCGTTGCTTCTTGACAACCTTTTTAGCCACTACAGCCATGTTGTCGATTAAGTTAGGATAGGGGCGACCTGCATCCGCTGCGCGTCTTTTAGCGCGGGCGACTTGACCTTCAGTCATTTTCTTGCGCTTTTTCTTGGGTTTCGGATTATCCGTTTCCCAAGGTGCTTTCTGCTTTGCCATATCGGTGTCCCAGTATTTGAGGCCACTTTAGCACACTAGGCAATCCCGCGCAAATTCCTTCTAATGGGTGGCCCCCATTGCTGCGTGGGACTGTATCCAACAGCTAAGTATCTAAACGCATCGGCACCGTGTGATGTCCAATCGTGAAGCGGTCTGCCACGCCATGCTTTGTTCTTTTCATCGAAACTTCTGCGATACTGACGCAATGCCTCAATGCCCCGTGCGCACTTTTCTTCGTCAAACCAGCAT
>Ga0255759_10003291_pt1 | contig 14210 bp, 17 predicted proteins | sample 101ome_20_FD_179959 | JGI IMG/M metagenome (GOLD analysis project Ga0255759, IMG submission 179959) | Coastal salt marsh microbial communities from the Groves Creek Marsh, Skidaway Island, Georgia - 101404AT metaG (version 2) | ecosystem: Environmental > Aquatic > Marine > Intertidal zone >...
CTAAAAAGATCTTTAAATAGTTTAAACCTGATACTGTTGTTCCATTAGATGAAAAAAATTACATTTGTACTTACTAGTTGCGGAAGAATTGAACTTTTAAATAAAACTTTAGAAAGCTTTTTTAAGTTTAATGATTATGCGTTAGAAAAAATGTATTTAGTAGAGGATTCGTTTAATCAAAATGTTTATTCAGAAATAAAAAAAAGATGGGGAAAAAAATTAACACTTCTTTTTAATGAAAAAAAAAAAGGACAAATAAAATCAATAGTTGAAACATATAAGTTGGTTAACACACCTTTAATATTTCATTGTGAAGATGATTGGGTATATACAAGAAAAAACTTTATCCAAGATTGTTTAAAGATTATGGATAGTGATAAAAAAATAATTCAAGTTTGGTTAGAGAGTAAAGAAAGTGCTAGCAGACTTGATATTTTTGAATATGGACCACTACAAAAGGTTGGAAATGTAGGGTTCAGAAAAGTTATTTGTAAAGAGGGGTGGGAGTGGGGATATTTTTCGTTTAGACCTGGAATTAAAAGACTTTCTGATTACAAATTGATTGGAGGTTATGATAATTTCAAAAATGAATTAGATATTGGTGTTGAATATAAAAAAAGAGGTTACTACACAGTAATTATTGAAAATCCAGCTGTAATTGATATTGGTGATGATCATCATGTCAGTGATGCTACAAGAAAATGGCCAAAAAGAAGAAAGGCGGGAGCACCAACTGGGCTTAAAAGATTATGGAAACATCTCAAGTCTTTCAAATTTTAATTTAACATTAATATAATGGAATTTACATTTTGAAGAGGTTGATATATATTCCTAAAAATGATTAAGGATGCAAACAGAGGTAAAATGAGTTTACTTGCAATCACACTATACAGTAACACTAATTTTTTGATGAATTTTGAGAAAATCTGTAAGTCTTTAATATTATTAACTAAAACTATTAATGCGAGCGTGCTGAAATTGGTAAACAGACAGGACTTAAAATCCTGCGGGTGGTAACACCCTTGTGGGTTCAAGTCCCACCGCTCGCACCAAGATACTTTAATTATTCAAAATGAAGTTTATTTTTGTATTTCTTTTTTTTCTTTGTTTAGAGAGTCCAATATTTTCTAATAATTTAGATAAAGAAATAGAGACTTTTATTCTTAACAATCCAGAGGTTATTTTAAAATCTTTAGAAAATTATGAAATACAAAGAGAAAAAGAGGAAAATGATAAAGCAAAAAAGAAAGTAAAAAGTCTAAATAACCTTATTTATGACGACTCTAATGGTTTATACACTGGGAAAAAAAACTCAAAATCTTCAATAGTAAAGTTTTCAGATTATAATTGCTCATATTGTAAAAAAGCACATATGGATATTTTGAGAATAAAGAAAAATTTTCCAAACGTTAAAATAATATATAAAAATTTTCCAATATTATCCCCATTGTCAGAAAAACTAGCTAGGATTTCATATTTTATTGCTAATGACGATAATAAAAAATTTAATATATTTAATGATAAATTACTTCAAAACTCTAAACCTCTAAATGAAAATAAAATTAAAGAAATTGTAATTGATCTAGACTATGATTACGAAAATATGGAAAAGGAAATTAAAAAAGATTTTATAACAAATTTGCTGAACAAAGACTTGGAATTAGCAAAAAACTTAGAGTTAAGAGGAACACCTGTTTTTATTATTAATGACGAGATTTTCTTTGGTTATATTGGTTATGATGCAATCGCAGAAAATTTAAGGAATTAACAATATAATGTATTCTCTTTGTTCGTTTTAAATTTTGCTGCAAAACCGTTGCTGTAAAGAATTTTTTTTCCAAACCTGCTTAAGTAAATATTGTGATTAACTAATGCATCCATTTCTCTAAGGTGCTTTTTAGTTCTTTCATCATAATCAACAAATATATTTTGATCTTCTTGTAATACATGGATTAATTCATGCAATAAGACTCCTCTATGACATACATCTGTCATAGGATCTAAGTTTTTAGCAAGATAAATTTTATATTTTGGTTCTATTGGGGTATAGGCCATAATTTCGCATTCTCTATTTCCGCAGGCTAGCTCTGATAATTTACTTTGTTCAATAAATTCAACATTTGGTGTTTGTTTAGGTGTAATATAATTTGTATTACTTGTTATCCATAACATTAATGCTAAAATTAATTCATTAAAATTTTCAAATTTTTCCATATTATTTAAGATAGTTACAAAAAATGAAAAGTAAATTATTTAAACATTTAAACCTTCCTGAAATGTACAACATTGAAGTTGGTGATGGCAATAAAATTTATGTTGAGGTAAGTGGAAACAAAACAGGAATTCCGGTAATTTTTTGTCATGGTGGTCCGGGTGGCCATTGTAGAAGCGAGCACCATTCTTTATTTGATCCCAAAATTTTTAAATCAATAATTTTTGATCAAAGAGGATGTGGTAAAAGTACTCCGTATAGATCTTTGATTGGAAATAACACCGATAATTTAGTTGAAGATGTTGAGAAGATAAGAGAATTTTTAAACATAAAAAAATTTTTAATTGTTGGAGGATCATGGGGAGCAACATTAGCTTTAAAATATGCAATAAAATATACTAAAAATGTCTCTGCGATTCTCTTAAGATCAGTGTTTCTAGGAACAATGAGAGAAATACAATGGGCATTTGATGATGGACCTAAAACTTTTGCCCCAAAACTCCACGAAGACTTTATGGGAAAAGTTGACAAAGGTGAAAAATTTATTGATTTTTACTATCAAAAAATTGTTAAAAAGGATTCTAAATTACATTCCTGGTTATGGCACGATTACGAGAGAATTCTATCTCAAATAAACCCTGAAAATTCAAATTTTGAGGATTTCAAAACTATTTCAAAAAGACAAGGCTTGCCGAACTCTCCGTTTATGGAACTTCATTACATAAAAAATAACTTTTTTATGGAAGAAGATTATATAGTCAAGTCTGCCAAAGTTTTAAAAAATATACCTGGTTTAATTGTTCAGGGTAGATATGATCTTATATGTCCTCCAAATAATGCTTATGACTTGCATAAGAACTGGAAGAAATCAAAACTAACAATTGTCAATACTGCGGGTCATTCATCATCTGATGAAGGTATTTTAGAGAATATGATTGAAGGTTTAGAAAAATTAGCTCAGACTATTTAACTCAAATAATACATAATTATTTTTTTCATTTTTTAACAGTTTTTTTATTTTGTTTTTAGATGATAGTTTTCCTAAAGACCAGATTGAAGCACCCCTAATGATTGGGTTATCATGACTTAAAAGCTTCTCCAATTTAGTTTTTAAAATTTTTGAGTTGCTGTTACCAGAGGCAATAATTACATTTCTTAAAAAGCTTATCCATCCAATTCGTTTCACCGGAGAATCACAAAAATATTTTTCAAATTTATCTTTATCAAAATCTAAAAAGAAATCTAAATTTTTATAATCTTCATTAGGAACTAAATCTTTATTTTCAGTTGGTTTTGCAAATTTATTCCAAGGGCATATAGATAAGCAATCATCACAACCATAAATTTTATTTCCAATTTTGTCTCTAATACTAATTGGAAATGGACCTTTATGCTCAATTGTCAAATATGAAATACATCTTCTAGCATCAATTTTATAATCTGAAATAATCGCATTGGTGGGACAAATATCAATGCAACTTCTACATGTGCCACAATTATCATTTTTTTTTTTATTAACTGTTAAATTAATTGGTAAAAATATTTCTGAAAGAAACAACCATGATCCATATTCTTTCGAAACGATATTAGTGTGTTTACCAAGCCAACCAACTTTAGTTTTTTTTGCAAAATATTTTTCCATTACTGGTGAACTATCAACAAAATATTTTGAATCTAATTTATGTTCAGTATATAACCAATTTTTGAACTCTTTAAGCTTCTGACCAATGACATCATGATAATCTCTTTGGTGAGCATAAACACTTATATTGGCCTTTTCTTTTAACTCATTTTTCAATAATGGATTGAATCTTGGCGCATAATTCAAGCCTATTACAATAACTGTTTTAACTTCACTCCAAACTTTTTTTGGATTTATTTTTTTTTCATAATGATTTTCAAGCCAGCCCATTTGACCATGAAATTTATTTTTTAAAAATTCTCGATATTCCATTTTTGTTTTGGTATCAACAATTGGTTGCGTGTAACCAATCACATCAAAACCTAATTTGGAAATTTTATTATTTATCTTTTTTTTTAAATTCATCATCGTTTTATTATGTTAATAAAGATAAATGAAAAAAAATATGGATAAAGTAAAAAAAGGTTTGATTTTATTGAGTGGAGGACTTGATTCAACTGTTACGTTGTCAATATGTAAAGAATCTAATATAGATATTCATGCCATGACATTTGACTACGGTCAAAGACATAAAGTTGAACTTGATTTTGCTAAATGGCAGGCAAAAAAATTTAACTGTAAATCTCATAAAATATTTAAAATTGATTTATACGGAGGCTCTGCATTAACAGATAAAATAGATGTTCCTAATAATAAGAATGTTGATTCAATACCTAATGATATTCCTGTAACCTATGTTCCTGGAAGAAATATAATTTTTCTATCATTTGCAGCTGGCTATGCTGAGTATTTGGATATAGAAGATATATATATAGGTGTTAATTCTGTTGATTATTCTGGCTATCCTGATTGTAGAGAAGAATTCATTAAAATTTTTGAAAAAACTATTAATATGTCGACAAAAAAAGGACTTCAGGGAAAAAAGTTTAGAATAATTGCTCCATTACAAAAACTAGATAAAAAAGAAATAGTATTAATTGGAAAAAAAAACGGTGTTGATTTCTCTAAAACCTCAAGCTGTTATAACCCAATTAATATGCAGAAATGTGGATTATGTGATGCATGTCTTCTTAGAAAAAAAGGTTTTGATGAAGCCAATTTAGATGATAATTAGAACTATGTATAAAGTTAAAGAAATTTTTAGATCTATTCAAGGTGAGGGGTTTCATTCAGGAAAGACGGCGGTGTTTATTCGTTTTTCAGGATGTAACTTATGGAATGGGATTGAGAAATTCAGAAAAAGAGCACTGTGTAATTTTTGTGACACTGATTTTGTTGGAGTAGATGGTCAAAATGGTGGTGAGTATAAATTAGAAGATCTTATTAAAAAAACTCTTGAGATATGGGGGAAGGGGAAATCATATCATGAAAAATTTGTTGTTTTAACTGGTGGTGAACCTCTATTACAAGTTGATACACAATTAATTAAAGAATTAAAAAAGAAAAACTTTTACATTGCTGTAGAAACTAATGGAACTATTAACACAAAATTAAAATTTGATTGGGTTGTTGTTAGTCCTAAAGAAAATGCATCTTGGAATTTAAAAAATGGTGATGAACTGAAAGTTGTATATCCACAAAATAAAATTAATCTAAAAAAAGCATTAGACCTTAAATTTAAATATTTTTTTCTTCAACCCATGGCTAACGAGTTTAAACAACTAAACATTATGAAAACCTTAAATTATTGCAGATCTCATAAACCATGGTTTCCAAGTTTTCAAATTCATAAATCGTTAGGAATAAGTTAATGATCATTTATAAAAAATATTTTTTTGATGCTGCTCATTATATGCCTAATTTTAAAAAAACTCATAAATATGCAAGAGTACATGGTCATAGTTATGAGATGATTATTAAAATATCTGGAGATCCTGATAAAAAAAATAATTGGATAATTAACTATGATGAAATTGATAATATAATTGTCCCTATCGTAAATAAACTTGACCATAAGACACTAAATGAAATTTCTGGTTTAGAAAACCCAACAGCTGAAAATATAGCCAAATGGTTTTGAAAAAAAATAAAAAAAAAAATTAACAATTTAAAGAGTATTGAAATCTATCGACCAAGAATTGGGGGATGTATTTATGAAGGTGATTAAATCATTTAACTTAACCTAATTTGAGTCGTTTATTTGAACGATGGAAATATAGAGTTAATAGAGGTAGTTAAAGGGAAATAATATGCCTTCAGTTTCTAATATTGCAATTGGCGCTAATATGGCTGCGCAAGCAAGCGTAGTTCAATTGTCTATATTGTCAGTTTTATTGTAATTAGAGCGACTAACAATTTACTTGCAATTCTATACGTTAGAACTCAAATTTTATCTTCCAGAATCAAGCAATTCTTAACTATTTGGGTTTAATAGATTTCTCAACTGTTTTAGCAAAAAAGTAAAAAAAGAGAATTAAATATATTATTTTTTTCTACTTTTTCTAATGCTTTATTAATCTCAGGGTGAAATATATATTCTTGATTATTGTCTACTTTAATAAAGGCACCAAAATTTTTTATCACTTTTTGAATAGCATTAGTCAAAATATTTTTATCAATATTCTTTCTAGATCTTTTAGTAATATCACCAATAGCTATTATTTTTGAAATTGTTGCACATAAAATTATGAGATAAAATCTATTTCTACAATTAAGTGTTTGATTGGTAAAAATTTGAACATTACCCAGTATTTCATTTAAAAAAAAGTTTCTAAGAATACTGTAGTTTTTTTTTTCAAAACTAATGTATTCATTTTTTTCTATATTTTCAAAGTTTTCAATAGCTTCGTCATAATTACTAAAATTACTAATTAATTTTTTTTGAGTTTCATTCAATATTTTATTTAGTGATGATTTGGGATTATTTTTTTGAATGAAAGAAGTAATGTCTTTCAAAAAATTAAGCTTTATTATTGAATTATCAAGATTAAGAAAATCTAATTTTTTTGATTTATCTATTATAAAATTTGTAACTTCATCTATTTTTCTAGGACTTTTCTCAAGATTTTTTTGTTCATTTAGTATGTTTTCGCAAATAATTAGTAAATTTTCTACTTTAAATTTTTCATCTTTAAATAAAAAAAAAATTTTATTAAATAATTTTTCTCCTACTACTGTAAATGAGTTATGTAAATGGTCTGGAACAATTTTTATAAAATTTTTCTTTTTATCCTCCAATTTAATTTCCATAGAGTTTTTTTTGGTTAGACATAATCTTGCTGCTTCTGGGCAAGCTAATGACAATGTTTTAACTTTTATTTCATTAAAATCAACCATTCTTCTGGGAAAGACTTTACAAGTATTTGGTAAATAGTCTTCCCCCAATTTGCTTTGAATTTTGCACAACTTATTAATATCTAAAAATGGACAAAGTCCGTTTTTTTTCATTTCGATTTGTGAATAATTGTGTGTATTTGGATACGGTTTTTTTTTAAGAAATTTACTTATGTTGTTATTTTTTCTAAAAGAATTGTTTAAAATCTCATATTTTTTATGAGATTTTTGGTCTACATCAATTGACCAACCTTGACAGCATGTATCAGGGCATTTATGCCCTATACAAATAAATTTATCAAAATAATTAGGTTTTAAATCCTTCATATATAATCTCAGCAAAGATTATACCAATATTTAAAGTTTTATTGTAATTGTAGCGACTTGCAATTTACTTTTAATTTTTAAGTTAGAACACAAACTTTATCTTCCAGAATACGTATTTATTTTAAAATCCTCTAAATGAATATCTTTTGGTTTTTTCCCATTTTGATAAAATATATCTATGGGAATACCCCCTCTGGGATTCCAGAATCCAGCAATTCTTAACCACTTGGGTTTAATAGATTTTTCAACTGATTTGGCAATCTTTATTGTACATTGCTCGTGAAAGCCACCATAATTTCTAAAAGAAAATAAAAATAATTTAAATGATTTGCTTTCAACAATTAATTTATTTGGCACATAATCAATAATTATTATTCCAAAATCTGGCTGACCGGTAACAGGACAAATCGACGTAAATTCAGGAGCAGTTAATCTTACAACATAATCACTTTTTGGATGAGGGTTCGATACGCTATCTAACTCAAAGTCATCTGGTGAACTTGAAGTTTTTTTTATTTTTCCAAGATATTTAGTTTTTTTTAAACGACTCATGATTTTTTAAATATTTTTTTTTTAGACTTTTGAAGTTTTTATTAATAATTGAAACTCTTATTTCATCCATCATTTTTTTATAATAAGCAATATTGTGTAAGCTTAATATCATTGATGATAAAATTTCATTACTTTTTGTCAAATGATGAAGATAAGATTTTGAAAAGTTAGTTGATGCATAACAATCGGTTGTTTCATCCAGTAAACTTTTATCGTTGGCATATTTAGCATTACGTAAATTAATTTCACCTTCATCTGTAAAGGCTCTACCGTTTCTTCCAAATCTTGTTGGTAAAACGCAGTCAAACATATCAATACCATTTTCAACTGAATTAAATATATCAACTGGTCTTCCAACACCCATTATATATCTTGGTTTTTCAATATCCATATATTGAGTAGTTTCTTTTACAACATTTATCATCTCTTCATGATTTTCGCCTACTGATAACCCTCCTAATGCATAACCATCAAACTCTATTTCATTTAATATTTTTGTACTTTCTTTTCTTAAATCACTAAACATTCCTCCTTGAATTATTCCAAATAATCCATAACCCTCTCTTTTAGTGAAAGCTTTTTTACATCGCTCCGCCCACCTCATACTTAATTCCATTGATTCTTTTGATCTAGTGTACGTTGCAGGATACTCGGTACATTCATCAAGTACCATTGAAATTGTAGAATTTAATTTTTCTTGAATTAAAATTGAACTTTCGGGTGTAAGTTTATATTTTTTTCCATCTACATGTGAAGAAAATTCAATGCCTTTTTCTTTTATGTTTCTTAATTTTGATAACGACCATACTTGAAAACCTCCAGAGTCGGTTAAAATTGGTTTTTCCCAGTTCATAAATTTTTGTAATCCAGAAAATTTTTTTATTAGTTCCTCACCGGGCCTTAGCATTAAATGATAGGTATTAGCTAAAATTATTTCAATGTTCAGTTCTAAAAGATCTTTTGGAAAAATAGCTTTGACTGAAGCTGCAGTGCCCACCGGCATAAAGACTGGAGTATTTATATTACCATGAATAGTTTCTATTATGCCAGCTCTTGCTTTTTCATCATTAGCTTCTAATTTAAAATTAAATGGTCTTAAGTTTTCCATAATAAACAAGCATCTCCATATGAAAAAAATCTTAATTTTTTTTTAATTGCATATTTGTATAGTTTTTTTGTTTTTTGCTCACCAATAAATGCATAAACTAAAAGTAGTAAAGTAGATTTTGGTGTGTGAAAATTTGTAATCAACCCATCAACTGAATTAATGTTAGATCCAGGTTTTAAATATATATCAGTTTCTCCATTAAATTCTTTAATTAATCCATTCTCATCTTTTGACGATTCTAATAATCTTAGAACAGTAGTCCCAACTGCAATTATTCTTCCTCCTTTTTTTCTATATTTATTTATCGCCGAGGCTGATTCTTCTGAAATAGTTCCAAATTCACTATGCATATTATGTTCAAAAATATTTTCAGTTTTTATTGGTAAAAATGTTCCACCATTTACATGTAAAGTAATGTAAACAAAATTTATTTTCTTCTTTAATTCTGCAAATAGTTTTTTTGAAAAATGTAAACTAGCTGTTGGGGCAGCAACAGCTCCTTCTTTTTTTGCAAAAATAGTTTGATAATCTTTACAATCATTTTTGTTAATTTTTCTGATTTTTTTAATGTACGGTGGTAATGGTGTTTTTCCGAATGTGTTAAGTATTTTCTTAAATTTTTCAGATTTACAATTAAACTTTATATGAAAAAAATTGGTGTTGTTATTTTGAAAACTATCAATAATTTTTGCTTGTAAATCAAAAGGAAAAGTAATTACTTCATCAATAATTGGTGTTTTATTGGATTTTAAAAACGCACTCCAAATTGTTTTTTTTTTATCAATAAGTTTATTTAAGTTAACACCAATATTTCTTTCTTTTATTTTTCCTTCAAGGTGTGCATTTATAACTTTAGTATTATTAAATACTAAAGTATCACCATCTTTAAGTTGATTAACAATTTCTTTGAATTTAATGATTTTGAATTCTTTATTTACTATAACTAAACTTGATTCATCTCTTGGTTTAATGGGTTTAGTTGCAATTAAATTTTTTGGGATGTGATAGTCTAACTGTTCGAGTTTCATTCTAATACAAAAAGTCAATTATTTTAGTTAAGAACTCATCACATTTTTTTAATTGTGTTTCCTCAATGTATTCATTTGGTTTATGAGCTTGTTCTATACTACCTGGGCCACAGACTATTGTTTCAAAACCAACTTTATTGAAAACTCCAGCCTCAGTTCCAAAACTTACAGTGCTAATTGAATTTGATTTTAATTTTTCTAATGCAAGATTAATTATTTTTTTTTTTTCATTAGTTTCTAAAGGTGGAAAGTTATTTAGTATTTTAAAATTAACCGAACATTTTTTATTCTTTTCTTTCATTTCTTTTTCTGTTTTTTTTAAAAAAACTTTTATTTTATTAATTATTTTTTCAGTATTTAAATTAGGTGTGTCTCTAATTTCAAATTCTAGTTCACAGTTTTCAGGAATAATATTCACAGCCAAACCGCCCTGTATTTTTCCAATATTTATAGTTGGATAAGGTGGATCGAATTTTTTATGGCTTTTTGTTTTAATTAGTATTTTTTGCAAATCTTTTAAAAAATTTATAAATCCAGCACAATAATCAATAGCATTTACACCATTTTCAATAAGAGAAGAATGGGATTCAATACCTTTGAAGGAAACTAAAAAGTTTTTTTTACCTTTGTGCATATTTACAAGTTTCATTTCAGTTGGTTCGCCGACAATACAAAAAGATGGTTTTGGTTTAATTTTTTTTAAGAATGGAATTAATTTTTGAATTCCTATGCAACCGATTTCTTCATCGTATGAAAAAATTAAATGAAGTGGTTTTTTTAATTTACTGATTTTTAATTTAGGAATTGTCGCTAGCACAACTGCGATAAAACCTTTCATATCACATGAACCTCTCCCAAAAAGTTTATTTTTTTTTTTAACTAATTCAAAAGGGTTGGTTATCCAATTTTGTCCCTCGGTGGGAACAACATCAGTGTGTCCCGACAAAATTATCCCCCCATCAACATCTGGTCCTATTTTTGCGTATAGATTAAATTGACCAGGATTTCCCTCAAACAATTGCGTTTTAATATTATACTTTGCTAGATAATCCGATATATATTGTGCTAATTTTTTGTTACTTAGTTCGCTAATTGTCTTAAAAGAAATTAGTTTTGAAAGAATATCAATAGTATTCATTTTTTAATTATTGAATTGTTCGTTGATAATTCTTTCTTCCATATCATGACCGGGGTCAAATAATAAGTTCATATACTTACTTTTGTCCATTTCAATCTCAAGCTTTACAATATTTTTGAACTCCATAAAATCTGCTTCAGCTCTAACGGGTCTTCTTTTGTTTTCAATTGAGAGTAAAGTTATCTTTGCATCGTTATTTAATAATGCTCCTCTCCATCTCCTAGGCCTATACGGACTAATTGGTGTTAATGCTAGGACTTGAGCACCAACTGGTATTACCGGACCTCTTAATGAAAGATTATAAGCTGAACTACCGGCGGCAGTTGAGATAAGACAACCATCACCAAGAAATTCGTCAATTCTAGTCTTGTTATTAATTTGTATTTTGATTTTGGCAATACTCGGGCTATTTCTAATCATTGAAACATCATTGAAAGCAAGTCCTTCCTTAACTTTACCATTAGAATCAAAACTTTTAATTTTTAATGGATGTAATTTATAGGGAATCGCTTCGTCTAATCTTTTTTGTAAATTTTTCTCTGAATATTGATTCATTAAAAAACCTACAAAACCTTTATTCATTCCATATATGGGAATTTGCTTTTTCAAAAAGTTGTGAAGAGATTTTAATACTGTTCCATCACCACCTAGCGCTACAATTACATCTGCATTTTCAGGTGAAACATTTTTATATAATTTTTTTAAAACTTGTAATGATTTTTTCGCCTCTGGTTTATCAGATGAAACAAAACCAATTCTTTTTTTCATCTAGCCTCCAGTAGTACTCATAAATCTGTCTTGGACATAGGCTTTTTCTTTAATATTAAAAAAATGTTTTTCAGGCTTATGGTAAATAGAACTTTTAATTATCTCCATTACTTCAGAATCACTTTTATGAAGTGAGTTTTTTAAGTTTACTGAGCCATTATCTCCTAAGCAAGGATAAAGCATACCATTACTTGTAACTCTAATTCTATTACAAGATGCACAAAAGTTTTCAGTCAACGGTGATATAAACCCAATTATATTACCAAGTTTAGTTTTATAATATTTTGATGGACCATTAGTTGAAAAAGATAAACTTTCTAAACCAAATTCTTTTTTAATTATTGACTTTGCAAAAGAAATCGGAAGAAATTGATTTGTTCGAGAAGTATTAACCTCTCCAACGGGCATTACCTCAATAAAAGACTGTTTGAAACCGTTTTTATGGCACCAATTGACCATACTATTAATTTCATCTTCATTAAATTTCTTTAAAAGAACAGTATTAATTTTAATCTTAATATTTTGCTTTCTTGCTTCAACTAATCCTTGTAAAACTTGATTAAGATTTCCACCATTTGTTATAAACTGAAATTTTTCAGGTATTAAAGTGTCTAAAGAGACATTTATTCTATCTACACCTAAATCTGAAATATCTTTTGCATATTTTTTTAATTGTGTGCCATTCGTTGTTAATAATATTTCTTTTAATAAATTATCTTCTTTTTTATTTTTTAAAAAACTTATTATTTCTAAAATATCTTTTCTAATTAATGGTTCCCCTCCAGTAATTCTAATTTTTCTAATTCCTAGATTTATAAAATAACCAAGAATTTTTTTCATTTGTTGAGTATCTAATATTTCTTCTTTTTTATAAAAATTTTCATTTTTCACGGGCATGCAGTATTTACATCTCAAATCACATCTATCTGTGATTGAGAATCTTAAATAATTTATTTTTCTACCAAAATTATCTATCATATTGTTATGTATGTTATTCTAATATTAAACTACTAAATAATAAACGTCTAAAAACTTAATTATGCGAATAAAACCTAATATTGATGATAAGAGACTAACAAGAAAAATTTTTGGTTTCAATGAGCTTTTAAAAAGAACAAAATTAGATGTTATAGAGGAAAAACCTCTTTCATTGTTTTTAAATGACCAGGAGATTGTAACAATGATGACCATAAATGATCATCCAAAATTTCTAGCACTAGGTTATCTTTTGAATCAAAATATGATTAGTAGTCGAACAAAAATAGAAAAAGTTGAATATTATGATGATCTAATGACAGTAGTTGTAAGAACAAAAAAACCTGTTGATTACCAAAAAAAATTAAGAAAAAAAACTTTGACCTCTGGATGTGCTCAAGGAACTTTGTTTGGTGATATTATGGAAAGTTTTAAGAAGATTAAATTTAAGGATGTCCCAAAGTTAAAAATGTCTTGGATTTATGAGTTGTCAAAAAAAATAAATCTAATGCCGAGTTTATATCTTAAAGCTGGAGCAATCCATGGTTGTGTTCTTTGTGAAAAAAATAAACCACTGGTCTATATGGAGGATGTTGGTAGACATAATGCAATTGATAAAATAGCGGGTTTTATGTTTGTAAAAAAAGTTAAGCCTGGGAATAAAATTTTTTACACAACAGGTAGGTTGACAAGTGAAATGGTAATTAAAGCAGTAAAAATGAAAATTCCAATAGTAATATCTAGATCTGGATTTACTGCTTGGGGTGTGGAATTAGCTAGAAAGGCTAATCTTACTTTAATAGGAAGAGCTAAGGGAAAAAGATTTATTATTCTTTCTGGTGAAAAAAGACTTGATGAATTTTAAAGATCAAATTTTTGGAATAGTTTTGTGTGGTGGGTTGTCGAGAAGAATGGGCTCTGATAAATCACAGAAAAAAATAGGTAATTTAAAACTTATTGATATTGTAATTGAAAAAGCATCTTCACAGGTAACTAGGCTGGCTCTTAATGCAGATAATTTAAGAAGCGAAAAATTTAATCTCGAACTTGTTCCAGATTGCCAAGCCGGTAATTTAGGTCCACTAATTGGAATTTTAAGTGGTCTTTTATGGACAAAAAAAAATAACTGTGAATGGCTTATGGTTTTTCCCGTTGACTCTCCATTTTTCCCAGACAATATTGTTGAA
>Ga0255759_10003304_pt1 | contig 14163 bp, 18 predicted proteins | sample 101ome_20_FD_179959 | JGI IMG/M metagenome (GOLD analysis project Ga0255759, IMG submission 179959) | Coastal salt marsh microbial communities from the Groves Creek Marsh, Skidaway Island, Georgia - 101404AT metaG (version 2) | ecosystem: Environmental > Aquatic > Marine > Intertidal zone >...
GGGAGTGAATGCGTTGGCGCCGTCCACCCTGGCAGAGATCTGGTTGCCGGTCTTGTTGAATATGGTGCCCACTATGTGGAATGCGTCAAGGCTGACTGCTGAGTCAAAGGCTTCGAGGTTACCTATGGTTGATGATATCCTGTTGGAACCCAAAGAGTCAAGGTCCAACTCACCGTTGAACAGACTGGCGTCACCGGAACTCACAGCGTAGTCTCTCTTGCTGGTGCCCGCCACGGTGTTGTTCTCGAAACTGTAGAAACTGTCCTGAGTGTCATTCACTGAGTCCGCCAGGAACACGCCTATGGCCCAGTGGTTGCCGGAACCGTCAGTGACTGCCTGTTCGTCAGAGGTTGTGAAGTCCTCACTGGATCCGCTGAAATCCCATACGTTAAGACTGTTTAATCCACTGGTAACTCTGGTTGGTGTACCGTTGACTGTGATTGAGAAATTACTTGCCTTGTCGGTGACTGCTGTAACTGTGCTACCACTCAATGTATAACTGCCTGTGTCTGAGGCATCTATCCAAAACGCAGTGGTTATATCTGTACTAGGATCCCAACTCGCAGTGTAGGCAGTAGACCTACGTCCTGCAAAAAAACTTCCGTTTACTGTTCCAATTATTGGCATTATGTAAAGTCTACCATCTGTCCAAGAACAACATAAGAACCGCCATCATTTAATATTGTAAATGAAAAACTGTCAATACCGTTAGCATTTCCTGTAGGTGCCGCCCCACCTTGCCAGTTTAATGTTTGTGCCGCCCCACCTATTTGAACAGCAGTAACTTCATAAGGTGTACCACCTTGGTTAATAATAACTGTCAAGTTTGTTGCATATTCTTGAGTAAGTGTTAAATTTGTAAAGTTTGCAGTTATATCACCACTTGCACTTGTAAGATAATGTATATGTCCAGTACTACAATCTAAAGCAGTAACACCTGTTGCACCTGTTGTTGTTTCAAACTTTTCTTCAACACCTTCATTAATCTGTATTGGTGCTCTGAAAACAATTTGTCCAGTGCCGTTAGCGTCAAGTGTAAGATCATCATTACTTCTATCTGAACTTATACTGTTGTCTACAATCTGTATTCCGTCTGTGTTCAAACTGCCACTAACAGTAACACTTGTTACACCTGAAATATCATCTGCTAAACTAAATGACAATGCACTACCAGCAGCATCTACCGTAATTTCATTTGTTGTACCCAGTGCCTGTAGTGTATCTCCTACGCCAATGCTACCTGAGCCTGTGTTACCAGCAGTTGCTATTGCACCTTGTGAATTAGTATCAACATAATCTTTTACTGCCGCACTTGTTGGTAGTGTTGTATCATTGTCATTACTAGAAATGCCTTCACTTTCAATAATTATTGCTGTTGCTTTAAAGTTGTCTACTTCTAGGTTTGACACTGTGGCAGTATCAGCATCCACTGTACCAGTTACACTTCCTGATATAGTTCCACTTATACTTCCTGACACTGTTAGGTTGCCTACTACCTGCACTGCACCAGTGCCACTTGGATCAAGTACTATGTTATCATTACTTCTACTTGAGGTAATGTTGTTATCTGTTATACTAATACCATCAGTAGTAACTGTATCGGCATCAACTGTACCAGTGCTTGTTACATTACCAGTTATGTTAACGTTACCTGTGCCTGTAATGTTGTTACTGTTTAGATCTAAATCACCGCCCAATTGTGGTGTAGTATCATCTGAAACCTCAGTAAATGTAATGTCGCTAGTTAGAGCAAAAGTTCCTGTACCACCAGGAATAGTATGTGTGTTTACTGTTCCTAAACTTGTAATGTTGTTTGACTGTGCATCAAGATCTCCACCTAGTTGAGGTGTAGTGTCTTCAACAATGTTTGATAGTGCTCCGCCACTGCCTGCATTTGCTTCCAATCTAATAGTGCCTGATGCATCATCATATGTTAGAATATAGTTGTCTTGTCCACTACCTACTACTTGGTCTGCATCAAAAACTAGATTACCCAGTGCTACATTTCCTGTACCATTGGGTATAAGGTTAATATTATCATTGCTTCTAGTGGTACTAATGTTGTTATCTACTAGATTTAATCCGTCTGTGTTAACAGCACCAACTGTAATTGTATTAACTGTAGATGCACCTGCATTGGTAATTGTTTCCAGTGTTTGTGTAGCGACATTAATTTTTACTTGATTAGCACTTACAGTTGTAGTAACTAACCCTTCGCCATTGAAGTCAATAAAGTAACCATCTGTAACTGTCTGCGCACTACTATCATCACCAGCAATACTAAAGTTTGACATAGTGCCAAAACTAGCAATATTTGTGTCTACATAACCTTTTGTTGCCGCATCCGTACTTGCACTAGGTGTGCCAACACTGGTAATAATGTTACTACCCATGTCAATTGTTTGGCTACTGGTTACCTGGAATGTACCATCTACACGCAATTGTCCATCTACGATAGCAATACCTGTGCCTTGTGGATCAATAGTAATATTTGTGTTTGTTGCTTCTGTTGTAATTGTGCTATTTTCAATACTGAGCAAGTCAATTCTTGCTTTGTCTGTTACATGTAATACATCAGTAAACACATTTAGATAGCGTTTTGTGTCACTACCAACACTATAAGTGCCGTCTGTGTCAGGTACCAAATTACCGCCTAGGTCAGCATTGACATTAATTGTATCTGCATCACTGTCACCAATTGTAATATTACCACCGATTGTAACATTGCCAGTAACATCCAAGTTGCCACCTATTGTAGCATCACTGCTTGTGTTGACAGTTTGAGAATATAGGTCCTTCCAGCGTAGTGTTGCACTACCAAGGTCATTGGTATTAGTAACGCTAGGCACTAGACTGCTATCAAAACGTCCTGTCACTGTAATTGTGTCACTACTTGTATCACCTAGATCAGTATTACCATTAACTACAAGGTTTCCAGTAAATGTTGCGTTTGTTCCACTTATTGTACTAATACTCAGTGTACCAATAGTTGCGGTACCGTCAATAGTAATATCACCATCAATATTTGCGTTACCATCTACTTGTAGCGTAGCACCGCGGATACTGCCTGTTGCAACAGTGTCTCCACGGAACAGGCTATCACCACTAACTTCAACCTTACCACTTCCATTAGGGTCCAAAATAATGTTAAGATTTGTTTCGTCAGTGGTAATTGTGTTGCCAGTAAGTTTAAGATCGCTAGGAGTGTCACCGCCAATTTCGCCATATATTTCAACAAAGTTACTGTTTACTTTAATAAACGCTTCGCGGAGGGTATCGCCGGTTCCATCGTCTTGATTTGTGCCTACATTTATAGTTTGTCTAGACATCAATCACTCCTTAACTTACAGCAAACGCTGGTACTACATATGTTGTTCCGTTTACTTTAATCTGAAAATATGTGTCTGGTGCACTTGGTACATTACTTGCACTGCCTGCTGCACCCACGGTTCCTTGTGCAGTTGTAATAATGTTAACATGTCCTGTGCCTGCAGGATCTATATCAATATTATCGTTTGTAGTCTGAGTAGTAATACGATTATCCTCAAACTTCAATCTGCTATTAACACTAATGCTTCCTGTTGTGGCAACGTCAGTGCCATCAAATGTTAGTCCACCTGACATCTGCACATCGCCATCTGCGTCTACATATAAAATAGCATTGTCTGTGTGGTCTGTGAAGCGTAGTTCACTTGCTGTTGCTAGTACAACACGACCTGTGCCATTTGGATCTAAAATTATATTGCCGTTAGTATTGTCACTAGCAATAGTATTTCCGGTAATAGTAATATTGTTACCACTAGCCGCTGTGCTGTAAAGATACAGTTCGTCGAAGTTATCATTGATCTTATCAAAAGCCGTGCGGAGCGGATCACCTGTTCCGTCATTGGCACTGCTTCCGAGATTAACTGTTTGTTTTGCCATAGTTTTTGGACTCCTAAATTATTGTGTATTTATAAGTTAATTGTACCTAGCCGATTGCTAAATATTTTTATGATAGTTGATGAAGCAAAATTGAACACATTTTACTATAGGACAGTAAATGGACGCAAACAAAAATGCTGGACTACCAAAACAGTGTATAGTATAAGATGCGATAACTGTGAACGTCTATTTACAAGAACAGCAAAGGAACTTAATCGTAGTAGCAGTGCGCACTGTTGCGATCACTGTAATCCTAAAAAATTTGCGCAACGCCAGAGCAGTATTCTAAGAAAATTTAATAAATTTGATGCAAGCAGCAGTAAAAAAATTTAAATAGAAATACTAAATAAACGAACGATTTAATCAAATTTTTTTGACTAAATTTTTTTAGGTTGAATACCGGGAAAGGAAAAAAGAATGACTCAACTTATCGATCCAGCAAAGTTTACAAGTACAGTGGGCCTATTAAGGTCCTTTTTTATGGACAAAGGTTTTCACGAAGTACACACACAAAACCGTTTGTCAATCCTAGCGGCATGCGAAGATCCGTTTAATGTAGCAACATACAATTACGAAGGTAACGTTTGGCCCTTGCCGCAAACAGGTCAGATGTGGTTAGAATATGAATTACTTACTAAGCCTTCATCGAAAGGCTTTTTTTGTGTCAGCACAAGTTATAGACAAGAGCCTAATGCTATCCCAGGCAGACATGACACAATCTTTCCAATGTTTGAATTTGAAATGCCCGGTACTATAGAAGATCTAAAAGCAATGGAATATGAACTATGCGAATACTTAGGTTTTGATACTCCAACAGAAAAGACATATGCAGAATGGCAGTCACACTATGGTGTAGAAGGTGAACTAAAGGCAGAACAAGAAACACAAATGTTTACAGACTTTGGTAGCACAATGATCTGTGACTTCCCAGAGTTTACAAGTCCTTTCTGGAACATGAGTCGTTATGAAGATGGTGTAACCAGTAAAAAGATTGATGTCATCCTAGGTGGTATGGAAACAATTGGCAGTGCAGAACGTAGCACAGACGTAGATCAAATGCGTGACACATTCCATACAATCACAGATGGAGCATACAGTGAACTGCTTTACAAACTGTTTACAAAAGAACGTGTGGAAGCAGAACTAGAAGAATTTCTTGCCTATGACTTTTTCCCCCGTGTTGGAGGAGGCATTGGCATGACAAGAATGATAGCGGCGCTAGATAAGCAAGAGATTGCATTAGCAGCCTAACAACCAGTTTGGGGTGACGAAAAAGGTAGACGTGGGCCACTGTTTATGGTCTGTTTAAGTATGTGTTGCAATGTATTTAAGCGTGTAGGTTCGAATCCTACCCCCAAAGCCAACTAACGCCGGCCCATGTGTTTTGGGCCGTTGTCTCTAACTATCCAACTTAAAAAACGATACCAACGATCACTCAGCCGCTTGTACATAGGGTAGGTGCTCCAGTGGTCTTGCTGGATTTACACCTAAGAAATCGCCCCATGCACCATAGTAGTGTCTCATGCCTACTTCATCATGTATTGTCGAATTCTCATGTCTACCATGCAGAATGTTTCTTTTTTCTGTGCCTTCACGCATTGTGGTACCTTGCCCTGCAACGCCAATAAGGTCTTCGTGTAGATTGCGTCCAAACGGTCCCCAGATACTGTTGTGGTGTTTGATGCGTGTAGCTCTTTCTTCAGGCGTGTCTTTGCGTAGTCCGTAACCTTTAAATTCAATAAGCACTTTATTAGGACCTAGTGGAGTTACTGTGTCACTACGATAGGCACTACCCCGTAGGTTAAAGTTGAAACCTGGGAAGAGGTCAACCATATACCATTGGTTGGGCGGCAGATTGGGAAAAGATAGTTCCCCGCGATCTTCAAATCCGTCATACTCTTCATAGTTAACAGTAAAGCTGCTAACATTAACATGCCCGTTATCAAAAGGAATATTTTTTCTAGCGAAATATTCATCGTTAAAACCGCTCACTCTGTTGAAGTAGTGCATAAAGTCGTGATAGAATTCACTGTTTGTATCATGCCACAACTTGTAGTTTGTGTCAATGATTGCTTTGTGATAGTGAAAAACTTCAAGTTCTTCTGTATCAATTGCTTCTGCTATACAATCAAAAGCACCTGCTGTCCACTGCTCTACATCCATAGTTGGATTTGGATCCAGTGTTACCCAAACCATTTGTCCGTGTTTTACTTCGCAATGTAGTTCCTTGCCTTCTATAGGTCCACTTAGTGTACCTGCTGGCTTTGTGATTGCTGTGTCTCTATAAGCACGAACACCGTCATTTGTATTTACTGCAATAACAGGAACACCTGCTATTGTAGTCATGCGAAAATCTCCAAGTTCATACATCTCACTCAAGTGACACATAGGTACCCAGACCTTACTAAAAATCATTTCTTGTTCTGCTAGGTAAACTGCATGATTGTTGTAGCATTCACTACTGATGTATTCTACTTTTGGTTGTTTTAACCATTGAGCATGATTACGTGGTGGCATTTGTATCTCCTATATGTATACACTAATATTTACATACAGCAAGGCACAAAGTCAAAGATTATTTGTCTATTAGGATATAGTATATACCTATTAACATGATAAAGTCCAATACTGAACTCCGTCGGACTTATTTTTACGCAAAACATTATAATTTAAATATTCAGCAATAGTTGCAAAATATTTTTCACCAAATCTATATTGTAAAAACTGTCCTAGTTTAGGATTTACTACTGCATGATATGCATTTGTCTGCATACCTACGTCATTTAGTAAAGCATCTTGAATTGCAAAACCGCCCCTGTGATATAAATTATGGTTTAGTTCTACTCTTATACAATCATCGGCCAGATCTTCAATTGCTCCAACACATAGATTAATATATTTGCAATCTAAGTCTCGAAGATATCCTACAATGTCAGGAATTAAATCACATACACCTCCTAACACCACAGTATCAATAGATTGATTTAGATTGAATATTTCTGTGTGAAAACCGTTTACACTGTTTATTTCAAGATTGTGCTTGTCACTTACACGTTGCAGTGCATCACTATATTGACGTCTTGGCTCTATGCTAGTTACACTAGCAGCACCATTCATTTTCATTAGTATACTCCATACACCTGTATTTGAGCCTACGTCAACAACGTGTTTGCCTTGTATTATGTCAAGTTCATTGACAATACGATTAACATATTTGTTGTAAAAATTTTCTGTAATACGGTAGTCTTCAGCATACAGTTCTGCTTCTGTGCCAAAGCACTCTAGGATAAGATCGCGAGCATATCGCTCTTCAAACTCAGTTAGTGTATGATTAAACAAGTCCTATCTTCCAATTTTTGCTTTCATGCACAGGAGTATCAAATTTATATGTCCATGTACCTTGTTCATCTAGTATAAGCACTGTGCCTTTTGATTCATTTTTGCTTGTTATGTATTCACTATTGTATATACCCATTGCAACACTGACTCCATGTATTCTAAGATCACAGATTTTAAGCAATCCTGTGAGCTCGTGTATGTGAAGCATCAGACTGTTTATGCCTGTGTCATAAACAACTGTGTCAAACAAGCAGGTTGTTAGTCCAGAACTTACACTGTAATCCTGTGTTGTTTCTAGATGCTGAAGTGTAATACTAGCAGAATGTTTTACTCGAATATCAACTGCAATGCGCAATCGTTCTAGATAGTTTTTCATATGTTAAACAGCGAAACTTTCTCCACACCCACAACTGGCTGTAGCATTAGGATTTATTACTTTCAAATAACTTCCGCCAAGTTCTGTAACATAATCAATTGTACATCCAATGACAAACATTTCTGCCATTTCATCTACAACTAGATTACCTACTGTGGGTTCAGCATCAGTTACATCCCAAACATATGTAAAGCCTGAACAACCACCACCTTTTACACTAAGGTAAACGTTTGGCTGTCCGACTTTTGTAAGATATTCTTGTGCTGATTCTGTAACTGTAACCATATCAATATTTAGTTGGCATCCCGTAGGAGGATCGAACTCCTGTTACCAGAATGAAAATCTGGGGTCCTAACCACTAGACGAACGGGACATTGTTTCTCCTGGGCACCATCCATTCAATTATTTTATCTGTCGAATAGAAGACAGAACCGTGTTAGTCTCGATCCCTGCTAAATGGACCATCATCTAACTGTGCAAGTGCTGGACTTTTGTGATCTGCTTCAAACATTAGATTAAGACATTCAAATTCTTTTGTATCCCAATCTTCATTTGAACGCAACTGCACATCTGTTGCACCTTCGTCAATTGCTTTACGGAATGCTGCCATTCCTGCTTCAATGTCTTTAGTATAAACGTCTACTGATACACGCATTTTATTCTCCTGTTACCATAACCCAAGTTACATTATTTTCTGTTGAAGTGACACGAAAGTTACCTGCTTTACTCCAGTCTAAATTGTTTAGACCTTCATCAAAATAGTAATCTCCCACAGGTAAATTAGTTGCTGTAGTGTCAGTGTTATCTACCACAGGGTCATCCTGCTTGTTCATATAGTGTGCGCCTGCTGCCAGTGCACCAATAATAAGAAGTGCTTCCATAATCGATCCTTCTGTAAATGGCAGAGAGTGAGGGATTCGAACCCCCGGAGGACTCACGCCCTCAATGGATTAGTAATCCACCGCTTTCGACCGCTCAGCCAACTCTCCATTAATTAGTGTGAATACATCACACTGTGATTAAAATTTTGTATAGCCTGTTTAGCGGTTGTTCTGTTAACACCAGCCATACGCATAACGAACTTGATACTCTGTTCTTCGCTTAATGACATTGCATATGCTTCACGCACTGCAAAATTTAAATCTTCTTTTGGCATCATCGTTCTCCCTTTAGTTTCATATAGTATATGCTAAAAGGAGAACTTTGTCAACTATTCTTTTTTATATTTTTCATATGTTGCGAAGTTTTCTACGCCGCCACCATAAGTGTCAAAATCAAACTCCAGTTGTTGTTCCTGTTTGATGATATAGTCTGGTTTTACAGGCGGTTTACCCCATCCTGCTTCTACTCTCATTTTGTAATATTGTGCTAGACCTTTTTCCTTGCTCATGGAATCCTCCCAGGTTTATATTACTTCTCAAGTTTATAACAAATTCTTTTTTCACCCAATGGTGTTTCAAATGTTAATGCTGGTAATTCACTGTTTACAGTTCTGCAATCTGTTTTATTCCAGGTGTAACCTTCTGCTACTTGTGCTTCTGCCACTTTAAAAAATTCAGCATTATCATATCCAATAATGCCAGTTATAATTGCTATTGCTAATACCATGTGTCGATACTCCTCTAAGCAATATTTATAGAAAGGAAAAGATTTGGTGCGCCTGGAGGGACTTGAACCCCCACGCCGTTAAGCACTGGTACCTAAAACCAGCGTGTCTACCATTTCACCACAGGCGCATTATGTGTATTATATATACAGATTTTTTCTATGTCAATAAATTTATATCACAGTGTGGTAATAACTCTAAGTTTGTTGGTGTAATCTTAAAGATAGCAGTTATGCGAGCCACTGTTGTTGTACTTTTTACACCGTCTAATATTGTTCTTGTTTCTAATCCATATGGAGCAGGACTTAGTTGCTCTACTAGATGCGCACTTGTCTCACGCCAAGCATTCACAATATCCTGTCTGCCTAACTGTTGTACTTGCAGCATACTACGATAGTGTTTGTTGTTAAAGTATCCAGTAGAATAAAAGTCTGCTCTGGTTTTTTCTTCATTGTACTTTAGATCAATACCATCGTGTAATCCTAAATATCTGCAGAACTGCATTTGTGGCAAATCTTTGTATAAAACAAAACCCGTTTTATTAAACTGTTTTACAAACTCATACCCTCGATAAACTTGTTTTACAGCGAGTTCTGGACAGACACTGCCCAAAAAGAAATCTTCGTGTCTACGTCCAGTGCAATAATCTGTAGCATCATTTAATACCCAGTAATAGTCATCGCCATTAATAAAGTACCAGGGTTTGTCTACTCCCAATAACTCTAGGTAATCTTTGTCATAGTTGCGCAAAAATATGTCACTGTACCAGGGCACAAATCCGTGATAAAAATCATCATACTTTTTAAAACACCATGGATCATACCATACACGTTCAAAGTCATTTATAGTGGGTCTGTGTACAATATGCCGCATACCCGTAGTTTGTGCAAATTCTATACCCGGCACAAACTCTTCCTCAACGGTTGGATTGTCTGTAATGCTGTTTGTATGAGTGAACAAACAATCAAACTCCATGCCCATATCCAGTGCAGCTAACAGTATTGTATGACTGTCTCTGCCGCCTGTGTAGTGCAAACGTATTCGAGATTCAGTGTCTCTGAGAATAGCAAGTTTTTGTTTTATTAGATCAGCAGTAGTTAAGTTTTGCAGTTTTGCAACATCCACTGCACTGTATGCATCTAGATGATATTGTGGCGCAACGGCCTCGCTAAACTGTCCAGTTTGCGCACTTTCATACAGTGCGGCATATGCATTGACAAATGTTTTTTTGCCTACTCGATAATGTTGTTGATACATACTTTACTCATAAAAATAGCGTATGAAAATTATAACAAACTCATACGCTATTGTCTATTTAAATTAAGCAGCTTCTTTGTTTGCTACTAGTTCGTCTACATTGATGAACTGCATATTGCTGTCACCAACTAGGTTGTCTAACCATTCGTTACGCTTTACAACCATCATGAATGTGTTGCGCGGAATGTCAGTAACGTTTTCTGTACCATGACCTGTGTGATCAGGGTTGAAGATTAGGAACTGACCTTTTTGTAGGTTAATTGACATTTCACTGTCTTCAGTCTTAAAGCGGAACCAAGCACCACCTGGCATGTCGTTTAGTTGTACGAAAATGCGCAGTGTTTCGCCGTGCTCTTGACCACGCTGATTATCAAAGTCAGTGTGGATAGCCATTGTATGACCTGGCTTCTGCTGGAAGATACGAATGCGTGTCTTTTCACATTTAAACCAGTCAATCATTGCTTTTAGTTTTGGACTGTTATAGTAAGACTCTGTGTAAGAGAAGTTTTCTGGTGCTTCTTCTGCCCAAAAATCTTGGATTTCTGTTGTTGTACTTTTACCATCTTCACTGCGGAACGCATTGTAAAGATAGTTGCTAACAATACCTTTATCTTCGTCGAATGCAACGATATTGTTATCACTTACTGCACGTTCACGAGCAGTATATTCGAGTGCTGCTAGTTCATTTTCCCAGTCGCCCTGAAAAATTTGTGAACTGCAATAGATGCCTGTGCTAGGATTATAGCCTTTTGCATCATACTGTTTTAGTTCTGACATGTCATTATCTCCTATAGGATATCAGTATTGTTGAACTTTATATTAGGACCCGTCGATCCGCGTCTTTCGGCGCTGTTCTGTTAGCGTATTTATGCTCAGTTAACTGGTCACTTATACAAAGTCTATTATATGGGCCGCCTCTGTTAAGATAAGCCCAGGATTGGTCTTTGCTTGTTGCAAGGTTAACTACCGGGCTAGGATCAACACCTAGCTCTTTACACACTTTAAGTTGAGTGCTTCTGTATGTTCTGCACATATAATCTGCATCAAAGTTTTTTAGTAAACCAATAGCAATGTGTTGTAAGTAAAAGTTAGTGTATGCATGGTGCTTGTATACACTTAATCCATCTGAGTAATCTTTACTAAATCTACAACCAATGCGTAGTTTGTTTACAGCAAAAGTTTTGCTAAGACTAAACACAACATCTTCTATACAACTGTAGGTAAAATCAAACACTATATCACTGCAGGTCCCGAACCAACAACAATCTACAAGCACAGGAATATCTAACTCTACACACTTTTGCATTAGTTCGCTGTAAAGATACATGCCTCCGTTGTCTGCAAAAGGCAAACTTACCACTACACAGTCGTTTGTGTTTAGATCGTCTATACTTTGTATTACTGTGCATTCTGTAGCATAGGTATGATAACTATACTCGCCTGCTAAAACCTTTAGTGTCCTGTTAGCATGTCTACAGTAAAATTTGTCAAAACTTTCGGTTGTGCCATGACTGAATACCGCATTAGGAAAAAGATCTAATCCTTGCACATGATTGTTTTTTGTTTTAGCAATCCAACTTCTATATGCACGTTCATATTCAACACTGCAATCTATTTCTTGTGTTCCGACTTTTTCATGCATTAATTGAAGCAGTGTTGTTTGTGCTTGTGGATCTGGAATATATTTCCCTCGATTATACATTCTTAAGTTTTCCTGTAAGACTTACAGTATACTTTATGCTGTAACCAAAGTTTGTGCTTGCATGTGGTACTCCCCACGGAATGTTCCATACATCCCCCGCCTGCCAATGTGTAAGTACACTGTTGCCAATTTGAAATGCATGTCCGTTACACCAATCCACAACTGGAAACCATAAACGTATACATTGGTCTAATCCACGCACCTGAGAAAACATACGCAGATAACTTTCTGCGCCATCTTCATGCCATGGTACACCATTGCCTGGCATATTAACAAGTAGTCTAAGCAGTAAACAATCTTGCTCAATTCCAAGCCTTTCAATGTTTTCTTCGCCTAATAGGCTAATAAGTTTTTGGTTTGTATCGCCTTGCTTGCCAAAATTTAGTTCAAAACTGTTATGCTCATTACGTCCTAGTTTATTGTTAACGATACTGAGCCAGTTCATTTCTTCAATGTAATGTTCCTTTGGCTTCTCGTGATTTTGATCAGCAAATTCAAAGTTATCAATGCTAAACTGTATCCATTCTTGTGGATCAATATTTACATGATTTATTTTTGACACTTGGACTAAATTTTTATCACCAAAGTAATCATCTACTTTGTCCCATAAACGTTCTTCAAGAATGTTTACATAGTCTTGCTTTTCCATACTTTTTCAACTTTCTCTACGACTGTTTCAACTTCAGCATCTGTTAGATGTGCGTTGATTGGAATGCTTAAACTTTGTTTTACAAATCGTTCACTGTGTGACAATGGACTAAACGCATCAGGATAGTGTGCTTCTGTTTCTACACCCTGTTGTTTCATTGCATATTGTGCTTCAAACTTATCCCAGAACATTACTGCATACTTATGGGTATTCCATTCAGCACTGTGTATCCTTGTTTCAACTCCACGCTGTTCAAACTCTTTATCATAATATTCTGCGATTTGATGACGTCTTGCTTGCCACTGATCTACAAACTCTGTACTGGTCAAAATCTGTGCGGCTTTGTCTTCTTCAGGTACACCATTGATTCCACGTGCGGTATATGGTGCAGTTCTGTATGGTTTGCCGTGTTTGCGTAGGTGTAGTATTTTGTAGTACAGTTCATTGTCATCTGTGAGTATTGCACCATGTGTACCAAAACAAGGCAAAGGTTTGTTTTCTGCAAAACTTAATGTTACAATCTTACCTGTTGATAAACTGGGCACACCTCCCATAGAAGCAAACATACTCTGTGCCGCATCATTTATATAGTGTACGCCTGTGCGGTTACAAAACCCTTGTATGCTGTCATGTGGATGCATGTCTCCATACAATCCTGTTGCCACTACTGCCCGTGTACGCTCACTGTATAGGTCATTAAGATACATGCTGTTCATTGTACCACTTGTATCTACATCGCAGTACACAGGCGTTGCACCAACTGTTTTAACAAAAGTTTCGCTGGCAGGACAACTATAGTTTGTGACTATAACTTCGTCACCTGGTCCTATACCCAATGCCAGCATACTTAATAATAAACTGTTACTGCCGTTGTTAGTTAACAGAGCATATTTTCTTCCGCTGACTTTTTGCAAGTAGCGTTCTACTTGATTTGTGTAGTACCCGTTGTTGACTGTTTCACGTTTTACAATATCGTGCATGTATTCAAAGTAAGTGTCTTTGACTTGCTCGAATCTGCGTTCTAGGTTAAAACTTTTAATCATTGACAAACCCAGTAATTGTAAGTGTATACTTTGGATTGATACCGCAGTTTCCACTAAGGTGAAAAACATCGTTTGGTACTTCAACAGTATATCCAGGTTTCCAGTGATGAATCATATTGTCATGCAACTGTAGGAAATGCCCCCAATCCCACGGACTTACTGCAACAAAGAAACGTTTCACATTGCCTTCACCAAACCGTTCTTTAAATCCATTGTAACTATCTGTGTGCATAGGAATACAATGACCCGGATCATAACGCAACAAGA
>Ga0255759_10003310_pt1 | contig 14155 bp, 11 predicted proteins | sample 101ome_20_FD_179959 | JGI IMG/M metagenome (GOLD analysis project Ga0255759, IMG submission 179959) | Coastal salt marsh microbial communities from the Groves Creek Marsh, Skidaway Island, Georgia - 101404AT metaG (version 2) | ecosystem: Environmental > Aquatic > Marine > Intertidal zone >...
TGACTCGCTCACTATATAATTCTGTTTTATTTACCGCTCACTGCAACCTAGAGCCTGTTAGCAACGAGCGTAAAATCAACTTAAATAAGTTATACTTAGCTAAGGTCAAAAGGTTAGCCTCTGTCTGAAAAACAAGTGGTCGGCAGTTCGATTCTGCCTCTGGCCACAATAAATATAGGCTCTATTGCTCTTCACAAACAAACTAATTAAAACTCCGACAAAAACTCCGACTTCATAACTTTTGAAGTCCCTTTTAATCTACGCTAATTACAATATAGAGCTTGTGTATAACGAGCGTAAAATCAAACTAAATAAGCACCTTAAAGAACAATTAACAAAATTATTATTCAATGTTTATAATTTTAAATGTTAAAAAAAATTGATAATAAAGTAACTTTTTATTTTTTAGTAAGTGTTTATATTTTTCTTCTTTGGAACTATGACGCAAAATATGGATTCAATCCAACTGATGAAGCTAGGATTTTTGGTTATATACAAAGAATTTCAGAAGGAAATATACCTCATAAAGACTTCATTTTTCCTCATCTTTCTGGATCAGCTTACTTATATTATTTTTTTAATTTTATAGAATCTAGTGCAATTTTTTTACAAAGATTTTTAGGGATAATTAATTTAATGGCTTATAGCTACATATTTTTAGTTCTAACTGGAAAGATTTTTACTAAACAAAATACATTAATCAAATTATTTCTACTTCTCTTATCTTTCAATATCAATATGCACAATTTTGGACTACATATTTGGCCAACCACTGATGGGGTTTTATTGTCACTAATTGCCTGCTTAATTATCTATAGAAAAGAAAAATATAAATATTTAGGTTTTATGATTTTAGGCCTGGTTCCACTATTAAAATCTGGGTTTTTATTTTCAACAGTTATTTTATTTTTTTACTTTACTTTGAAAACAAAATTCAATATAAATCAATTTATTAAATCTAGTATAGGTTTTGCTGTTTTTCCAATTTCTTACCTATTTCTAGTAATTTATAATTCAGGATTTGATGAAATGTGGACAGAATTGTTTAAAATGCCTAAATTTTGGTCATTGTGGATTTCTTCTTTAGGGATAAATGATTTTACATTAGTTATCTCAACACTTGTCTCCTGCTTGCCATTCTTTTTTGTTCATAAAAAATTTAAATATTTAGATATGAGATTTTTAATTATTTTTTCACTTTTATTCTTAGTGTCAATTGAAAGCTTTTTAGAAATTGGGCCTAAACCAAGATATTTTTTGTATTCTCTTTTTGTTTTTATTGCAATATTTTTATTAAAAAATAAAGTAGATAATTTAAATGAATTTGAACTTCCCCTTCTTTTATGCCTGATGTTAGGTTTTTCATCTACTTTATCCGGTGGTTGGGCGGTCAGTCATTGGGTGAGTGGTAGTCTTATAGCGATTTGTATCCTTCTAGTATTTCATTTACTAGGTGAATCTAGCTTAATTTATGATGAATTTTTTAATTCTTCTATTAAAATTTTTGTTATAATTTTAATTTTTTATCCACCAGTTATTGAAAATCTTGAAGTCAGAAGTAATTACAACTATAGAGATATTGGTCAAAACAGTAATCTAAATTTTAACTTGAATGATATTAATAAATATTATGGAAATGTTTATACATCAGAAAATATTTATAATTACCTATCTTCTATTGAGGAGTGTTTATCTTTAATAGATTCTAAAAATGTATCTGTTTATCCAGATAATCCATTTATTTACCTAATGTATGATTTAAAAAATCCATTGTTGATTGATAGATTTGAAGGGTATTTTGTAGGATCTGAGTATGTAAATTTCAGATTAACTAAAAACATAGATAATTTAAATTCTCAAACCGACATTGAGTTTGCAGTTTTACTCCAGACCTATCCAGCAATGAACATTATAAATATTGATAAAGAAAAAATAAATTTAGTTAATAATCGTAACGAATCAGGCTTTTGGGATGAAGGATTAAAAAATATTCAATTTATAAAAGACAACCTAAGTGGAGATTTATCAAGCTGTAATTCCTTCGAAATTATTAGTAAAAACATAAACTTTATTGACAGGTAGTAAAGTCTAAAAAATTTTTTAAACTTTAATAATAAAACTTTCAATCTCAAAAAAAGTTCTAGTTAAATCTTGTTATAATAAATTCAATTGTGAGTAAAATTTACGATTTAGTTATCATAGGTGCTGGTCCGGCTGGATTAACAGCTGCTTATGAACTTTCGAATTCTAACAAAAAAGTTATAGTGTTAGAAAAAAAACATCAGGTAGGCGGATTAGCAGAAACAAAAATTTTTGGAAAATATAGATATGATATTGGCCCGCATAGATTTTTTACCAAAAATAAAGAGATTTATAATTTGTTTTTAAACATGTTGGGCAAAGATTCAGTAGAAGTAAACAGGAAGACAAGAATTTTATTTAAAAACAGCTATTTTGACTATCCTTTAACACCTGTAAATGCTCTTTTTGGGCTTGGAATATATGAATCAATAAAAATCGGTTTCTCTTATTTGTTTGCAAGAATAAAAAACTATCTCAATTTATCAAAAGTTAATAACTTTGAAGATTGGGTTGTTGATAAATTTGGTAGAGAACTGTTTAATAACTTTTTCAAAAATTATACAGAAAAAGTCTGGGGTATAGATTGTAAAGACATTGGTTCTGAATGGGCAGCTCAGCGTATAAAAGGGTTAAGCTTATCTACTGCAATCAAGTTTGCATTATTTCCTAATAGTAAAAAAAGACCAAAATCTTTGGTTGATAAATTTTACTACCCAAGACTTGGCGCTGGCATGTTGTGGGAAAAGTTTGAAGAATATATCAAAAGTAATGATGTTAAGGTGTCAAAAAATAAAACAGTAACAAATATAAAAAAACTAAAAGAAAATTTTTCTGTAACTTTTGAAGACCATGAAGGAGTTGAACAAGCATTAGTAACTAAAAATATTTTTTTTAGCAATCCTTTATTAGAATTTATCAATATTTATGAAGACAATATACCCCAAAACGTAATAGATTCCGCAAAAAGTCTTTCATATAGAAATCACATAAGTGTTCACATAACAATTGACAAAAAACTCTTTGAAGACAATTGGATTTATATTCATTCTCCAGATTTAAAAATGGCTAGAATTGCTGATTTTACTAACTTCTCAAAAGATATGAGTGAAGAAGGAGTATATCCTTTAACTTTAGAATATTTTTGTTTTGAAGAAGATCATTTATGGAATCAAGAAAATAAAGAATTAATTAATTTTGCGATTGAAGAGTTAAAAAGTATCTTTGATGTAGAGTTTAATGTAATTCATCAAGATGTTTCCAGAAATCCAAAAGCCTACCCTGTAATAAAGACTGGTTACCAAATTCATTTAAAAGTAATTAGAGAATGGCTGTCTAGTATCAATAATATTACTGCTATTGGTAGATCTGGCATGTTTAAGTACAATAATCAAGATCATGCAATGGCAACTGGACTATATGCAGCAAGAACACTCTTAGGTAAAGGAAAATTCGATGTTTGGAGTGTAAATGTAGATGGTGAATATCACGAAGAAATAATTAAAGAACAAATTTAGATTTAGTTCTGAGTACTTTCCAAATTATCATTACAATTTTTGAAATATTAGTATTTGGTATATGAAAAAAATATCATTTATAACTTTATTTTTATTATTTTCTTTTTGTTCTAGTCAAAATAGTTCAAACATAGAAAAAAGTACAGATACCACTACTACATTAATTGAAACTTCGGAACAACCAATAGTTAAAGATGACACAAACAACCAGATAAATACAGTTCAAGATACAAAAATTAGCAAAACGAATGGAATTAACTTAAGTTTTATAAATAAATTTAGCTTAAATGATAACTACAACAGTATTTCAGATATAGATCTAATTTACATTAATGAAGAAGCTCACTACGTTCTTACTTTTACTTATGCTGGGGTTGTGAAATTAGTGGATAAAAATTTTAACGAAATTGGAAATTTCCTAGACTTTAGTGATAGAGTTTTGTCAACTACTACCGGAACTGAATCTGGATTAATAAATTTAGAATTAATTAAAAATGTAAATAATATCTATACAGGATTTATTAGCTATATAGATAAAAATATGAGATTAAATCTGATACAGGTTCAATTTAATAATAAACTTGAAATAATTGATGAAAAGTTACTATTTCTTGGTAATCAAAATTTTAAACCTGAACATTTTGGTGGATCACTTTTCCTCCACAATGACAAATACTTATTACTAGGTGTTGGTGATCATGCCAGGGTAGATCAATCTGTAGCAAATAACTTCTCTCCAGAATCAAAAATATTAAGGTACGAAATTGCTATTGATAAAAATACATTTCACTATGAGGCTTCAGATTTTGGAATAGATTTCACGCCAATATATACACCAAGAGAAAATTTAGAAGTCAATTCATTAAATAGCATTTTTCTTTCCGGGTTTAGAAACCCTTGGAATTTTTCATTATATGTCGATTCTTCCAATAATAAAACTTACTATTTGATTGGAGATGTGGGACAAAATAAATATGAAGAATTAAATATAATTGAAGAGAGTGAATTAGAAGAAAATATTTATTTTGGATGGCCATTTTTTGAAGGCCCCTTTTTATCCCCTCATTTTAGCTCCATTTCTGATGAGATATCTAATATTCACAGAAGTCCAGATTTTTACTATGAACATAAAGAAAACGATTCAGGCGGATACAGATGTGCAATAATTTTAGGTGGAGTTTTTAATTCAAAATATGATTATCAAAATAATTCATTTATTTTCACCGATTGGTGTTCTTCTGAGCTTTTCTCACTAAAAATAAACAACGGTAACTTCGAGTTCTTTGTTTATGACAATGTAGATTTAGTTAATTTTGATGGAAAAAGTATTAATCCAAATATTATTAAAACTATAGAAAATAAAACTTTCTTATTTACTGTAAATGGCGAAGTATTTCAGCTTATAGATAAATAGTCCTTAATATGTTATTTCAAAAAGAATTGTATTGCAAAAGTAAATATATTTTATAATCTACCATGATTTAGAAAGATTTTTATAATATCACTAATTACATTTATGCTGTCTTTAAAGAATTTGATTGTAGTTCTGTTTCTTTCGTCTTCAGTCAAAATAACTGGGATTTCTAATATGTCAATATTGTTTTTTAAAGCAAAGTAAATCAATTCAGCTGTAATGTAAAATCCAGAAGATTTACAGTTTAGAATAATTTTTTTGGCCAAAATAGTTTTAATAATGAAAGTAAATTGAGTATCTTTTATTGGTATATTTAAAATAAATCTATTAAAAATATGTAAGACAGAACTAACAAATATCCTATTTTTATCTCTAGCTATATTAGAAGACAAAGCTCTAGAACCAATAACATAATCATGATCACTATTTGCAAGAAAAAATTCAATTTCTGATTTACCAGAAGTAAAATCTGCCGGTATGCACATAACAAAATCTTTTTTTGAGGCTTGAATTCCAACTTTCAAAGCATTTCCTAATCCTTTGGGGCTTGAAATGGAAACCACAGGTATTTTGTTATTTGAATTTACATAACTACTTAATACTTTTTTGGAGTTATCTGTAGAACCGTTCTCAACAACAATTATCTCATAATCTATGTTCCTTAATAAAAAAGAAATGTTGTTTAAAGTTGATTCAATAAATATTTCTTTATTGTACAAGGGGACAATGACACTCAAGGATTTTTGTATTGTCATTTTTTATATTATATACAAAAAAGCCAATACAAACATAAAATTTAGAAACTAAATTGCTAAATTTAACGTTTTACAAACATAAGAAGCTTGTTCTATTGTCATTCCTGGATAAATTGGCAAAGAAATAATATTTTTTTCGTTATTAGATGCGTTTTTGAAATGATTCCTGTATTGCTTATGATCTTTTAAAAATATTTGATTTGAAATTAAGTTTGGATAATGAATACCACATGATATATTTTTAGTCTCCAAGCTTGCCAAGGTATTGTTTCTATTTTTAACTCTAATTACAAACAAATGCCATACATGATAATTTTTATCAAAGACTTTAGGTAAAACGATTTTTTCATTATCTTTTAAATTCTTTAGATAAAAATCTGCTATATCATTTCTTTGCCTATTCCACTTTTTAATAAATTTTAATTTTTCATTTAGTACACATGCTTGTAGTGCATCCATTCTTGCATTACTACCTAAATATTTGTGTTCATATTTTTTTATACTTCCTTGATTTGATAAAGATTTAATTTTTATTGAAAGAGATTTATTATTTGTTGTTACTGCTCCAGCATCCCCCCAAGCACCCAAATTTTTACCAGGATAAAAACTATATGCAGAAGCTGTTGACAACTTATTGTGATCATAGCCAGATTGTGCTCCATGGCTCTGAGCAGAATCTTGAATCAAAAAAATATTATTCTTTTTTGAAATCTCGTTTAGTGCCCTTATGTTTGCTATTTGACCATACAGATTTACAACAATTACAGCTTTAGTTTTTTTTGTAAGTTTATTTTCAACATCATTTATATCAATTAGGTAAAATTCGTCACAATCAACAAAAACTGGGGTAGCTCCTACATTCATGATTGCAAAGCAAGTTGCTACAAAAGAATTCGTTGGAATAATTACTTCGTCTCCAGGCCCTAGTTCAAGAGCTCTTAAAATTAGCTCTAATGCATCAGTTCCACTACTACAAGAAACAGTGTAATTTGAGTTAGTAAAATTTGAGAAATTTTGTTCAAAATTTGTAACTTCTTTGCTTAACAAAAAACTATTTTTATTAATAACAGAATTAAAATTTTTTAATACATTATCTCTAATCTCTTTATGTATTATGTTTAAATCATTAAAAGGAACTTGCATACAACATATAATACAATATAACTACATTATAAATTTTAATTATTAGTCTAAAGTTATGAAAATCTGTATCGTTGGTTATGGTAGGTGGGGTAGGAACCTACACAATACCTTGGTAAATCTTATCGGTAAAGAAAATGTATTTATTTATGACATTAAATTACTAAATAACAAAATTGATAAAAATAATTTAAATACTTTAAACTCAATCGATGAAATAGCAAAGTTTGACAACATAATCATTTCGACTCCTGCAACAACTCACTTTGACATATCTAAAAAATTTCTTGAGATGGGAAAAAATATTTTTTGTGAAAAACCAGTAGCACTATCTACTTCAGAGGTAGATGAATTAATTGAAATTGCTAGTAATCAAAGTAGTGAATTTTTAGTGGGGCACACATTTTTATTCAATGATGCCATCAACTACATCAAAAAAAATATTAAAAAAAATACTATTAATCTTAAAATAATTAGTGGAAGATACTCCAGTTACAGTACGAATGTAAGTGATGTAGATGTTTTATGGGATTTTGGACCACATGTAATATCAATTTCGAATTTTATTGCTGAATCAAGAATTAAAAGTGTGGGAATACTTCCTTTAAATTATGACAATAGAGGAAAGCTTTCTGTTTGCAATATACAGCTAGAGTATGAAAATGGAATAAATTCAGTTTTTGAACTTAGTTGGCTAAGCATTGATAAAAAAAGAGAGATTGATTTCATTGGTGAATCAAAAATGTACAGGTGGAATGACTTAAAACCTTCATCTCCAATTGAGTTTATAACGAAGATATTTCCTGAACAAAATATATCTGGTCCTTACGAACATTTTCATACTATATTAAATAAAACTGAAGTTCCTCCAATTAAGCAGATTGCACCACTTGAAAATGAAATGAATTATTTTATCAATAGAATTAAAAACAATGATTCAATTGAAAATATTAGTGGATTAAATTTCTCAAGAGATGTAATAGATATTATCGAACTGTTACAAGAGAAATTAAAATAGATTTAAAAAATATTTATCTAATATTTCACTAAAATTTAATAATATATTTTGTTATTTCGAGTTAAGATTTCAAAATTTCTTTTGCCAAGATGACTAATTCTTCAATTTGGTATTGTTCTTTTTTTGTATTTTTTATTGCATGGTCGTTAAGTGAAATCGGAACTGCTGGATTACCTACATATTTAAGACATGGACCTAGCTCTCCTTTTGCAAATGAATTTGCACCAAGTATAGTCAAATCACCAACACTGCTTTTTTGGTGGACAGAGCTTTCTATCCCTAAAAATACCTCTTCTCCTATCTCAACATGACCTGCTAAAGTTACATTTGCTGAGATTGTTGTATTTTTCTTTATTATACAATCATGAGCTATATGAGAATGGTTCATTATATATACACCTTCATGAATTTCAGTATTTCTAGTATGTCCAGAATGAACAGTAACAAATTCTCTAATTTTTACATTGTCTTTAATTACTACAGAAAAATCTTTAACTTCTTCACCTGGCATTTCTGCTGGAGAGCCTATGGAAACAAAGGAACTAATTTCACAGTTGTTTCCAATAATAGTATTTGGGCCAATTACAACATTAGAATTAATTACAACATTTTTTCCAATTTTTGCAGTTTTATGAACAAATATATTATTTTTCTTATAATTTAAATTTTTCATAATTACATTAATCATTTTATTTTTTGCATATTAAAAAATTAGTAAAATTATCTATATTATCTCTAATCAATAATAATTTGGTTATTTTTAAAAGTTTAGTTTAACAGTAATAAGATTAACTATGTTTCAAAAACTTAAGAAGGATTTTTTGGGTTTCAACATTAGATTTCAAGTTTTGAAATATAAGAAGATTTAGGGTAATTACATTAATAATATTTGAAATATTAATATTAGGAGAATAGGAATGAAATTTTGGGAGCAATATTATTAATAACAATACAAGATTTAAATTATTGAAGTCTTTAGTTTCAGTCTTAGAAACTAATAACAAGGTTAGAAAAATAAATATTATCAAATGATAATCGGCAAATGGGCTTGTCATTAATGCACACCCAGCAGCTGATATGATTAAAAATGATTTTTGTGATATTTTATTTAATTTTGATCTAAAAAACGAAAATAGAATAATAGAAGAATAAAAAAACATAATTACATATTCTAAATTTCGATAAAGCACAAATTCTTCAGCAAATCTATACATATATAAATTGTAAATAGAGTTATATAGTGAAGAATTCCAGGGATCATATCTAATATTTGAATTAGCATAATAATCAATCAATAAAATAAAATTACTAAAACTATAATTTTCTAGAAAAAGAGGGGCTAAAAAGAATAAAATTCCGTTGAATGCTAAATATGAAAACCCAATTTTTAAAAAATTTACAATAATTAACAATAAATTATCTTTAAATAAAAAAATTAATCCAAAAACTAAATAATTTGGCCTTAAAGAACAAGCAATGATGAATAACAATATGTCTAAATTATTAAAATCTAAACCCAGCCAAAATTTTTTAAATATTAAAAAAAGACATATTCCAGATATTGCTGCCATCATATTGGCTCTTTCAAGCAAAAATAAAAGTGGAAAACTAAATAAAATAAAAATAATTTTTTTGTTGTACTTGAAATCTTTAAAAAACAATTTAGAAAAAATTACTAATAATACACCCGTTAATATGAAAAAAATAAATAAATAATTAACACCAATTAATTTTGCAAAATGTGCACTAATTACAAGAAATATTATCGTTAAAGGAGGCAAGGACATTACTAGTGTTGTTCCTTCAGTAAATGGTTTATTGTAAGGATTCTTATAAATCCATGATTCTGGAACTTTAAGAGTTATTAATTCTGATTCTGAAAAAATAGATGAAAAAGAATAAATAATTTTTAATGTATCACCAAACCTGTCAGTCTTATCGTGAAAAAAAAGCCAAGAATTTTGAAGAATTCCAGCTTGATATTTATAAATAAATGTAAATAAATAAATATAAAATGACAACAAAATAAATGAATTAATAATGTTATTTTTATTGGGTTTATTTGAAATCACAATTTTTACTATGGTTTATTTATTATAAGGTTAACACTTCTAACAAAAAAATTTTCAAATATACTATATATATCTTATGCAAAAATCCTCTTGGGGTATTTAAATTGAGATGATAATGTTATCAAATGCATTTAGAAACTTAATAAACATAGGGATAATTTTAAATTTTTCATTAAATGATTTATTAAACAATAAGATAAAAATGAAAATTTTGTAGGTCTAATATTAAAGTTAAAATATGGAAAAAAAGAAAATACTTATTACTGGTGGTGCTGGCTTGGTAGGCATAAATATAGGTATTGCACTTAATAATATGGGATTTGATAAATTATTAATTGATAATTTTTATCATAAAAAATTTTCAAAGAAAAAAGATTTTCAGAAGATAAGCATATTAAATCAAAAAAGAAGTAATTTTTATTATTTTAAGAGATATAAGGGTGCTGATCTAAGTGGAATTTAATGAAAATTTTAAGCAGTCAACTAAATATATTCACAAAGTCAAAAAAATTTTAATTAACAAAAAAATTGTACAAAAAACAAAACTTTTTTTTATATTGATAATAATTGGATTTTTTGCCAATTTTATTTTTATAAACTTTTTTGAAGAAGAACCTATTGAATTGAGAACTATAGAAAATGCTTGTGGTGAATATCCAATTAATTTTGCTAAACCAGATATATCTAGCAATCCAAATTATGTTTTTGTTAATGATAGTGCCTATGAAAACAGAGTTCTTTGGGATGAGCTAAGTAACTTAGTAATTGTAAATTCATTCATAGAATGTGAACATTACTTTACAGGTGGATGGAACTACTTTTCACAGGAATACTATTTAGCTAATCAAGAAAGTAGTTGCTTAAAGCAAGATAAGTTAAAAGATCAAGACTTAAATAATGTGAAAGTTTATTTAAAAAATATCGGCTTGAGAGAATTTATGTTAAATAAAAATAGTTTATGTATAGGAAGTATTCAAAATAAATTCATTGATGGTGATGTGGTTTATTTTGAAGTTCTTTACAGCAGAGCTGCATATATATTAATATCACAAATATTTCCTCTTTTATTGTTAGTGTTTTTTAATTTACGTTGGTTCAGATTTGTATTGATTTTAATTATTAGTCAAATTCTCTCTCAATTTTTATTTCATTATTATTTTGGTTTAAATGTAATTAATTCAGTAAGTTTATTTTCTTTACTAGCATTGATGATTATTAAATTAGAGAATGAAAATGAAACTAAAATCTAGCATTTTATTTATACCTTTTTTTGTTGTGTATTTTGATTATGATCTTTATGCAATTGTTTCAATTTTTTTTATATTCCTTGTTTACTTTGAAAAAATTAAGATTTTAATAAATAAGATATTTTTAAAAGTATTCGTCTCTATGTTTTTTATTGTTAGGTATATATCTAGTTTATTTCCGAATTTTGACCAACTTTGGATAAACATGTCACAGAAAAACTATGCACTTGAACAAAAATATATTGATATTGAAAGTGTCTTTACAGCTTTTAATTGTAATATTTTGGGTTTTGGAAATTACAGTTTCAGAAATGATACTTATTTTATAACTTGTCCACATACAGTTTCTTATGGACCTTTTTTCGAAATTATAGGATTTAAAAATAATCCATTAATTTCAAAGTACATCTTTTCATTTTTAGTATTTTCGTTAATTTTGATTTACTACTTTAATATCTTAAAATCATTAAATAAAAAATACTCTTATATATTTTCATTGTCATTATTGTCCCCACCTGTAAATTTTTTGTTAGAGAGAATGAATTTTGACATATTTATTTTTATTTCAATATTTTTAATTTACAATCATGTTTCTAAAGAATCATATAGAGACTTAATAGTTTTTATTCTTGCTTTAATGAAGTATTATCCTATTTTTCTTCTAGTTGGACGTTTTATACACAACCTAATAAATAAAAAATATAAACAATTAAAAACAAATATTTTATATCTAGGAATCTATTTTCATTTATTCCTTTATTTATATTTCATCGAATCAGATATTCTAGTACAACCAGTAAGACCAGTAAGGCCGGACAGAACCTTTGGAATATTAAGTGATGCATTAAATTTAAGTAATTTAGTATTTACAAATACAGTTTTTTTGTATACTGCTCTAGTTTTATTTACATTTTTCATTACTTTTATTCTTAGAAATAAAGTTCGAGGTAATGCTTTGCTTAGTAAGGAAATAGATCATGATTTAGTAGTTATGTTTTTAATAACTTCATTATTTGCAAATTATGACTATAGACTAGCTTTTTTAATAATAATTTTACCTACAATATTAAAAACTGAAAATAAAGTATTGATTCTATCTTTTTTATTATTTATGTTTTCTTCACCAGGCCTACTTCATTCTTATGGAGAATTGTTTCAGTTAGTAGAAAACTATCAATTTGCGTATGTAGATTTGTCATTTTATTTATTATTATCTTGTTTTCTCATTGCGTATTTAAATTATTTAAAAATTAGCTTAAATAATTTCAATAAAAAAAATAATATAAAATAGTCAAAATAAAAACTTATAATAGTTTAAGTGAGTCAAATTAAAAAAATAATTCAAGATGTCCTTTATGTTTCTAAAGTAACACAGACCCAGAATAAAAAAATACTTACTATCTTGTCGGTTTTTTTTTCTCAAATAACTGCCTACACAGATATTGCTATTATTGCTGTTTTCTCAGCTATAATAGCAAATCAGTTCACAGCAATAGACTTTGTTGACAAAATTATAAATTACTTTATAGAAAATAAGATTTTAATCGTACTACTTGTTGTTGCTAGATATATATTCCAGTTTTACCAAAAAGTAATTATTTATAAGATTGAACACAGCGTAAATAAAAATTTAAAAGTTTATTTATTAAGTGAAATATTTGACAAAAGAAACTATTCAATTGCAGATTCTTATTTTTATATAAATGTGCTTTCACAACATATTTCTTACTTTTATTCAAGCTTCTCGAATTTTTTAAATAATATTTTACAAATATTTGCATACGCAACTTATTTGATAATTTCAGATTTAGAAGTAGTCACAATTTTTGGTTTGGGACTTATTATACTTTTTTATCCTTTTAAATTTTTATTAAGAAAATCTAGAAATTACATGCACGAGTCTTACATAAAAGGCCAAGAATCAAATCAAGAAGTTCAAAGGGTAGTTGAAAATTTATTTTTGATTAAAATTTTAAAAAAAGATCAATTCGAATTAGATAAATTTTCTAATACTTTACAAAGTTATATTAAAAATTTATTTAATAATCAAAAATTTGGTCTTTTGAATTCATTGATGCCAAGCTTTTTGACATTGGTTACACTTTCATTAATTCTTACTTCTAGAATTTTTTCAAAAAGCTTATCATTAGATTTTATAGGAGTTACCTTAAGGATGTTTCAATCTCTTGGAAATTTAACTACCTCTATTAATCAAATTATAAATTCACATGTACATATTGAGAAATTTTATGAAATGGAACAAAATAAGTCTATTCAAAATAAAAATAATTTTATTATTTCTAAATCTGAACAAATAACTTTCACAAATGTTAGTTTTAAATACTTCAACAGTGAAGATTTCATTTTTGAAAATATTAATTTTTCATTATATAAAAACTCACATACATTAATCACAGGTCCTAATGGTTCAGGAAAGAGCACTTTGTTAGGTTTAATTGCTGGTGTGTATTTTGCGAATGTAGGAACTGTAGCTTCATTTTCTGATAAATTTGGATATATAGGAACTACTCCACTTATTTTCCAGTCTTCTTTAAGAGAAAATTTGGAATATGGAAATTTAGGATCATTTGATCCTAAAAAAGCTATTAATTATCTAAATTATCTTGAAACTTTTAAAGATCAGAACAATATTTCTCTCAATATGGAGATAAGCAACAAAAGTTTATCATCCGGTCAGATGCAAAAGATAGCTTTTATTAGAGCATTATTATCAGATATCGACATCTTGCTTCTTGATGAAGCCACATCAAATCTTGATGAAGAATCAAAATCAAAAATTTTTGAAATTCTGCAAAATAATAAAATTACAATTTTAAATTCTACTCATGAACCTGAAGAGTTTAAAGGTTCAGATTCAAATTTAGTTATTGAGACAAAAAATAACGAGAGAAG
>Ga0255759_10003315_pt1 | contig 14145 bp, 52 predicted proteins | sample 101ome_20_FD_179959 | JGI IMG/M metagenome (GOLD analysis project Ga0255759, IMG submission 179959) | Coastal salt marsh microbial communities from the Groves Creek Marsh, Skidaway Island, Georgia - 101404AT metaG (version 2) | ecosystem: Environmental > Aquatic > Marine > Intertidal zone >...
ACGAAAGAAGAGCAGCACAAATTAAGATTGTTTTTTTCATATCTATTTTTTAATCGTTTATGTTTTTGTGATTTTATTTTCTATACTTCTCTGAAAATTCATCATCTTCTAATTCTGGAGGGCATGCGTCTACAATATTTTTACGCCACCATAGTTTTATGTAATTTATTATTTTTTTCATGCCTTTTTATATTTAGTTTAATATATTAACCTCAATAGTAACTAGTTCAATATCTTTAAAGTCTTGTTCTGGGAATGTTTTTTTTAATTCATCCAACATTAAACCTTCATTAAACATATGAATGGGGGCTTGAGAAGTTATCCACCCAAAATTAGAATCATATCCACAAAACTCCTGAAGTTTAGTACCTTTCTTGCTTACTAAAGTTTTAAATTTCATTGTTATTTATTTTCTTATAAAGTCTTAAAAAATCATTCTTTGTAAATTTTTTCAAAACTACCATCATCATAAATGTTTATTACAAAACCATTAAAAGAATCGTTTACTTTAGAGCCTAAAAAGTTTATAGTCTCTATTATCTTATTTTCTTTGTTTACAACCATCACAGAAATGGGTTTAAACTCCTCATAATAACCATCATAATCTGTTTGGCTTAACTTATAATAAACTAAACCATAATCAATTTCAGTATCTAACCATTCATATTCAACTATTGTATGCACATTTCCTTCGCCAAATACTCTTCCTATTTCATGCCAATAATATCCATCGTAAGATTTGTGTATAGCAAAATAATCATTGTTAATTTGTGATGCAGTAGACCACTTTAAATTAATACAATTATAAAGTTCTTCAGCTTCAAAGTTAATTAACTCTATAGGTAAAGTGCTAACAAAAACACAATCATTACAACCAGTATTAATCCCAAATATTGTACCACTACCACTAGAAGAACCGCCAATGTCTACTACGCCACTACCATTAATTTCAGAGCCAGAACCAGCTTCAAAATCATTATCTATTATCAAAGTGCCATTAATAGTAACGTCTGTAGAATTGTTTGAATTTGCACCACTAGAAAGTATTTGCAATACGCCACCAGATTCAACAACTATTGAACATCCATTTTTAAAAGTAATATTACCAGTAATAATTAAAGTGCCTTCAATCAATAAATTAACACCTGATTGAACTTCTAAACTTCCATTTAATGTAACCTCTGTAAATTGTGAAATAGTAACATCATTAGATAGTTTAATTCCACTAACCAAAACAGGATAAGAGCCACCCACCCAAGTTGAACCAACAGTCCAATCACCATCATTTTGGCTTGTATATTGTGATAATATAATTGTTGGACATATTAAAAGTAATAGTAGTAATATTTTATTCATAATTTGTATATTTATATTTTTTTCCATGAGCCATTATTTTGCAAAACAAAAGTTCCTACATACTCTTGCTTCCACTCTGATGGCTCAATCATACTAAGAAAAAAGCCTCCATTTTCCCTTTTGTATAAATAATACGAATTTCCTGGTATTGGCACATAATTACACTCAGCTTCATATACTAAACTTGTATCATTAAATTCTTCCAATAATTTTTCATATTCACTCTTTATTTCGTTAAATCTAGAAGTAAAATATTGTTCAGCTTTATACGAAGTTTCTTTATCAATAGATATGGGTTTAAAATTAGCTGAACCTATAGTTGTAGGATAAGGCTTTTTAGAAGCGTCAAACTCTCCACTATCCTCATTGTAAACTATGTTGTCTGGTCTGTTCTTTTTTAAATCATCCATTATCTAATGCCTTTATATTTTATTTTTTTGATTGATATCTTTTTGAATCGCCTCATATGCCGTCCATATATTTTCAAAGGGGACTTCTTCCAAATTATCTTTATTAATTTTTTTGCAGCTTTGTATTGATTCATTTTCAATCGACCAAATCCCCGATATTAGATTTTCATCAAGATTAATCTTAATATGATTTGTGTTATAATACTTATTTTGGCTAAATCTATTCATCGTTGGGGTTTATTCTTTTTATAACATCTTTTATTCTAGAAAAAGATTCAGCACCAATTGGAATTGAAATTAGTGCAATTAAAAAATTATTTATATAAGCATAGCTTGATATTAATTCACCTTCAGTTAGGTTTATAGATGTTTTTGATAAAAAAACTAATCCCAAAACCAAAAATAAAGATTTTGTAGAATTTATCAATATCCAGTTTTTACCTTGTAAGTTTGAGGACATTATCAACAACTTTCTTCTTCTTTTAAAAAAAGTATCAATTTCAATTGTGTTTTCTTTATTTATTATATCTACCTTTTGTTCATAATGGTCATGACCTACCACAGTTGCTTGTTTTATTTTTTTGTAAAACTTAATAACTATTAAAGATAAAAAGGGTATACAGGCCAAAACTGTAAATCCTACATAATAATTTTGGTGAAATATAAAATACAAACTTCCAACTACTGTTATTAAAGTTGAAATATAAAAGTGAGCATAATGTTCTATAAAATCTATTAATTGATTTGCCATATCAGTCCTGGCTATTTTTGCTGAATTTGATACTTTTTTGTTATTTACGAATTTTAAAACTATTTCGTTGTATATTTTTGTATAAACTTTTGTATCATAAACCATTCTTTTATACATAAAAATATTAGAAACTATAAATAAAATAAACAAAAAAACAATCCAATCAAAAGAACCTAAAATTAAACCATCAATTGATTTTCCTAGAATAAATGGTTCTATAATTAATAAACTTTCTGCAACTAACATATAAAAATATATCAATATCAATTTTGATTTGTATTGAGATAATATGTTTTTTAAATGCTTCAAGTTTTAATTTATAGTAAAATTAACAATTTTTGAATAAAAAATAAATTTTATTTAATTTTTTTTAGTTTTATATTGTTTTCATTTACTATAAAATTAAAATTAACTCCAAAAACAAAAGGAGTTTGTTCTTTAGAAATTTTTATTAAATATTTTTTTATATCCTTATCTATATCATCTGGCAAAAGTTTTATAGCTTCATCAGGTGAAGCAAATTTAAAACCATTAATCAAATCATTTTTCCAGGATTCATATTCTTTTTTATTCATATTTTTTAAACAAAGGGTTTTCCACAATGCACCATAGCATTAATTCTTTCTTTTTCTAACCATACCAAACACTTATGTATAGATACTATTTTTCTAATTACTTTTTTAACTAACTTTTTAATTTTCATTTTTTTCTAAAATTAATTTTTTTGAATGTAAGGATAGCATTTGTTTTTCAGCTAACAAATAAAATCCTCCTCCTCCTCCTCCTCTATTATTAAAAATTTCAATATGTACAATGTTGTAATGATTGTCAGCTATGTATTGTATAAGCTCATGTGGCACTACATAATAACCTTGAAAATTGTGTACACAAAGATATTTTTTACCTTTTTTATCTTTAGGCTCTATTATTTGACCTCCTAAATTTGTTAAAAATTCTATATCTTCTTTGCTCATTAATTTAATACATAAATTTAACTAATACTTCTTCTTTAACATCATTAGGTTGAATTCCATATCTAAATTGTCCATTATCAATATCTTCTGGTGTAGACCTGTCTGTTACTTGATGAACACAAATCCTATTAATCAATTCAACAATTTTTTTTCTATTTTTAGAATCAGGATAGCCACCTATTCGTTGTATGATATCTTCCATAGTTATGATATCTCTCCTAAGCTGCGCTGCTTGCAAATTATCACTCATGTTTTTTTTTGATTTATAAGTCCCATATAGATTTATTTCTTTTTTTGGACTTTTTAATAGTCCACCAAAAAATGATTTTTTGTATGAGTCTTTTCATGATATTTTTTCTTTTGATTTTAGCTTCTGGAAATCTACCTTGATTTCCCATTCCATCATAATCCATATTATCATCTAAATAAGCTATAGGTGATGGTAAATTGCTATAATGACAGTGCAAATCTTCTTTATTCATATTTGTTTTTATTTACTAAATCATACAAATAATCTTCTCCACAAGAAATTGAGTTTTTTAAATCATTTTCAGTTGGAGGCTCAATAGTTTTATCTTCTTTAAGTTCAAAGTCGTCCCAAATTTCTTTGAATGTTTTAACAGAATCTCTAACCATACCTGGAGCATATGTACTCCTACCATCAGCATAACGTATGGCCATCCATATTATATCCTCAACAGCTTTTTTTAGTTTTAACTCTTCTTCTTTACTCATATGTGTTTTATTTTTTAATTCGCATGTTCTCTTTTTTGATTTTTCCACAGGATTTACATTTTAAAATTCTAATGTCTCTATGTTTTTGAAATGGTGCGAGTTCATAATCATGAATACATCTATTAGTTATGAATCTTTTAGGAGCACTATCAATTACTTGAAACTTGGGCTTTTCTTCCACAACTCTATTAATTAAAGCATCTGGTGGTATATCATCACAATCATAGAATGTAACACGATTAACTTCTCTACCACACTTATAACAAATGTTGTATGAATCTATACCACCATCAAATTCTTTCGAATATAATGTCTCTGATTGTTTATGACCAACAACCTTACACCACAATAATTTAATTAGACTCATCTTTGTTTTGGTTTATATACATTTATAATTTTAATCTTATTTTTTTCAGATTCTCTTATGAATATTGCTTGGGATTTTATATCTAAATTAACAGAATCTATTTCAACCTCATACAAATAGTCACCTTTTGACCCATATATATTTTCTGCCCACTCTCTTTTTGTTGCAAAATAAAACACCTTTTGTCTTGGTGTAATGCTTCCATCTGCCTCCATTATAGCAGGCTTGTCATACTTACTTTTACTGAAATCAAATTCATCAAAAAGATGAGGTGATGCGTGATAAAAAATCATTCTATAATTTGTTTTAGTTCCATTATTGTATTATACACATCTGCGTAAGATAAGATATTAGAAAATCTATCCCATTCACCTTCATTATAAGTGTTTCTTATCTTATTCAATAATGCCTCTAATAAAACTTCGTGTTCTTTACTCATCTTCTGTTATTATAATTGTTTTTGTTACAGTCTTTAATTCAGCTCCTTTAAGTGACATATGCGAAGGACAAAATACTTTTGTTGCATCATCTAATTTAGTGTTCCAAATAATTGCGTCAGTAACATTATCCTTCCACTCTCTATCGAAATTGTCCCACCAATCACTAGATGGATATCCCCAGAACTTTCCGTCTTTGGTTATGATTTTACCTTGATTCGATTGTCTTCCTATTTCTTTACTCATCTTTGTTTTGGTTTAAAATGTAATTCAACACCCCACTTTAACCATCTTAATTGAATGTCATAACCTCCATGTAAAATTGGACTATGTGTAACTAATAAAGTAGGTGTTATATAACATTGATATCCTATATTAAATATTTGTAATCTTATTTTCATATTTGCCATTATTTAATCCCACCAATCTCTAATATAAAACTCTAACAATTTATATAATAATTTATGAGCTCGTTCTTGTTTTTCGTGAGACTCCTCAAACCATTTATCACTATTTTCTCTAATTTCATCTCTTAATGATTCATATTTTTCATCAACCTCATATTTCAACTTCATCTGTTTAGAGCCCTTTCTACCAGGGATATCTAAAAATATAAAATCGTTAACATCTTCACCATACTTATCTTTTAATCTTTGTTGATACTCACAAGCATATTCTTCATCATAAACCTTATCCATCAATCTAACAACCATTCTTATTTTTTGTGCGTTAGTTTTTGCATTCATAAGACATGCTTTTTCAGATTCCATAAGCCTAGCTTGTTTAAGTAGTTGATATTTAAAAACTTCTATTGAGTATTTATAGTCAAAATCATAGTGATTCCATACTAAACGAATCCAGCCAACAACATTCTTAATTTGCCTCCACTTTCTACGAGGCCAGTAATTTATGTGTATCCAAATTATTTTTAATTTATCTTTCACTTTTTGTGATTGTTTTAAATCTTTAATTACCCTCTTAATTAACAAATTTATAAAAATTAATTAAGATAAAAAATTATTATTTTTATTTATAGCATCTTTAAATCTACCCATCCACACCAATTTTCTTCTGATACCTATATCAGCATCGGCTAACATTCTAAGCCAATTATTTAACACTTCTAATTCAGTTCTTTCCATATTTGTTTTGGTTTTGTTCTTTTAACAAAAAGTTTCTATGTCTTAATTCGTGGATAATATCAGTCCCTATCCACCATATTACTGAGGATAATAATAATCCTATGATTGCGATAAGTGTTATTAACACTAAAAATTCATCTCCTGTCATATTATTTGTTTAATAGATGAATAAGGTGTGAGGACTTTCTTTATTCCTTTACTGCGCGGGCAACAGGGTGGGTTCTCCTCAAGAGTTTGCAACCTCTCTTTACATATCATACCAACAAGTTTTTCCTTACTCATCTTTGTTTTGGTTTTAAATCTTTTAAATCTATTTTCCTCTTAACCCGTACACCTTGAAGACCGCAAGCAAGAAATTGACTCACTTCAGTCCATTTTTGATATTCTGGCATATATTCTTTTTTGAATATGCTTTTAACTGCTACTCTCATCTTTGTTTTGGTTTAATTTATCCATCCTTCCTCAACTAATCGGTTCAAAAAACCTTTGAATTGTCTTTTACCTTCTTTGCAAAGTTCTGTTTCTTCATCCAATGATTTTACAGATTCTGGATTGCCTTCTAGTATTCCTTTAAACCAATTGTTGTTGTCCCAATATTCTTCTTTCCATGTATCTCTATCGCCAATTCTTTTATCTGTGAATGTTATGGAAATGTCTGGATAGAATTCATCATTTTCACGAAACGTGTCTTTTCTGATTCGAGATGCTACAAAACAATACTTATCGGTTTCATAACAACATTCTTCTGAAAAGGTTAGATTCATTTCTTCCTCTGCTAGTACTAGAGAATCTGAGGGGTTATTAATGGTATCTTCTCTAACATACCATACTCCATTTATTTCAATTCTATCGTTCATCTTTATTTTAGTTTAATGTAACAAAGTCAGGGTAAATTTATTAGTTTAATGTAACAAAGTCAAGGTAAATTTATTCGGTTTTTGAAGGAATTGCAAGTAATAGAATAGCATGTAATCCTATAAGGGTAAGATGAGCTGAAGCATATATATAAAAAATCTTATTCCATCCAGATTCTCTAAACGCATCATCACCCATATAATCATGTGCAGTAACAAACCATGTAATACCCAATACAAACATAACTATATTTACTATCATCCAAAATATTCTAGGTTCTTTTTTTAACATAACTTATTATTTATTTTAATTTATTTTTAATATCTTTTTAATTTATCTTAAAGCCAGGTTCGCGCCGTATTTTTTTAAACATTGTTTTTTAATATAATCGCTCCGCGATTTAATTTTTTTATGCCCTTACAATCCCTTAACCCCTAAATCTGTTTTTAATAACTTTAAAATTCTTCTTAAAATCTTTTTCACCATATTCATCTTGTCGAGTTAAATTAAGAACTAAAGAGCTATGATAAATAATCATATTCCCCAGCCCCCTAGATAATAATTCATTATCAAACTTACAAGTCTCAATTAATAACTCTTTTCTATATGTATGTTTTGTCCAACGTTTTTTTATATTTTGTTTTGGTGAAAAGATTAAATCTATTTTATTCTTGTTTAATAATTCACTCATTTTATTCTATTTGGTTTATTGTTTTATAATAATAATTTTTTTATTCTATTTTCAGCCTCATCTAATGTGCAATATCTTTCTACTTTATCAAACAAATTGCCCTCAATACAATATATCTCATAACAATTATCAGTCAAACTACATGGCTCAAGCAAGGATATAACGCCAATTTCTGAAATATACCTATTAGAATCTGATATAAAACCAGCGTGTAAAACGGATGTGAGCAGCTCGGGGAATATAGAAGATAGCTCCTCATTTCGTCTAATAGTTTTTCTTCTAATTTTATTCTTCTCTATTAATATTTTTTTCTTAACTCTCACAATTTAACTTGCCTTTTTAAAATCTTCTCAATATTATTTTACCCCGGTCTTTGCTCATCTTTGTTTTGGTTTAACTCTCTAGCTAGGTTAACAATAAATCGACTACCTAACTCATCATCTATATAGATACCCTTATTCTCTAATGATTTATAGAATTTTGATAAGTTATCTAATTCTCTGTATTTCTTTTTAGGTATTTTTCTCATATTTGTTTTGTTTTTTTATAGTCTGTAAATTGATTTAACCAAGTTGTCATTTCTTCAGTCAATTCATCCCAATATCTTGGCACAACAACAACCTGACCTTTTGTGGTTAAAAAAGCTTTATCATCAACCCTATCTAATGTCTGTACATTGTCCATCCACTCATGAGATGGTAATGCCATTCTTTCCCAAGGGATAATAGATTTACCCCAACAGTATTTTCTTAACCATTCCCACCTCTCCTCTCTTGATAATTCTATTCTACTCATCTTTGTTTTAGGTTAATAGTTTCTATCAAAGTGTTTCTCCAAATTGTTTATGAGAGATTGTGCCTCTGTAAAATCATAATACTTACAATGCCCTATCATTACATAACATTTATCAACTTCAAAAGGGTTAACAACCTCCTCAACCAGTTGTCTGCTAGCATCTATGTTAATTATAGATTTACTTACATTTAATAGCTTTAATTCTTCTTTAGTCATTATTGGTTTGGTTTAAGTATTCTTCTTCTGTTAGCAACTCCTCTCTTTCTATTAAATTCTTCATACTACCATAATACATGTCTATTGTATTACCTTTCTTAAATCTTTTTGGTAAATTATCTTCCATAAACTCAAACACATCTTCAAGAGCAGTTAAATCTGGTCTGTATTTAAGTTTAATCCACTCACCATCATCATCTTTATAATACCAGATATTAATCATCTTTGTTTTGGTTTAATTTCATATTTGTTGTTTTCATATTCGTACTTTACCATTTCAATAAATTTTTCCATATTAAATGGATAAGCAACAAAATTGTCAAGATACTTTTCAATCATCCACTCATTCCAGCTAGGGTTATAATGTTTTATCCAATCTTCACAATTCCACTCTTCTTTACTCATCTTTGTTTTGTTTATTTGAATAATGAGATTATCATGACTGTAACTAAAATTGCAGATAGAATAATTAGGATTATAACACCAATTACTTCAATTAATGTACTTATTTCATGACTCATCTGTGTTTTGGTTTAATAATTCTTCTCTTAAATTCTTAATAATTTTATCCCAACTTTTAGCGTTGTTAAAATTCCATACTATATCTCGTATATCACCATACTTCATTTCCATAGAATAATGTATAAAGTTATTTCTAGCTTCATTATATTCTATGATTAATTCTTCTTTACTCATCATTGTTTTGGTTTGATAATATACATTTCTTTTATCCATTCTTTTGTGCATTTTCCATTTCATTCTTCAAATAAGAATAAGCCTGGTCTCTGAATACTGTGTCACTAGTACCCCATTGGATTGCTGTCGATTGAATTTCTTTAGGAAGATTATCCCATACATATTGACATGTATCATTATCTACACTTCTTTCTGTTAATTCGAATAGAATGTCGTGTATTGAGTCAAAATCCTCTTGTTCGAGTTGTACTGTTACTATCATATTAACTTATATAATTTTTTATTTTATCTGTTTTAGTTTAATGTGTTTCACTTGTTCTTTTGTGAAATTTGTATGATTCTTCCGTACATTACCATTATGTATCCATAGATGTGAATTATATATTTCTCTCACCCAATGTCTATTTTTTAGGAAAGGAATATCTTTTGTAGAGTCAGGATGTTCACCTATTGGTTCATTTGTAAATAACACATTATGTCCATCTATTATTGTCATCTTCTTTGTTTTGGTTTAATTTATTACCTAAATAATCTTCATCCTCGCCAACCTCAGTTACAAACTGCGATTGTATTTCTCTTAGGAATTCGTGCCATAATTGCCCTTTAGAGTTTTTATGAAATACTGATTCACCATCCCACCTATCTTGTAGTTGCCATAACCCATCATGGTTAGCCCTCTTATATATTTCCATTGGGGATAACTTACGCATCTTCATCTTTGTTTTGGTTTTTGACAACATTGAGGTAGTTCCATCATAACATCTTTATTTGCTTGTATCTCATCGGCATCGTACCCAATATTGGAAATAGTTTCTTTAACTTGAGTCAAGCTTATCTTTTTGGTTTTGTATTTCACTATTATTGTACTTGTTTCTAAATTTACTTTAGACCATACAATTCCTTTAGTATAGTTTAGTTTTTTTTCTATTTTTTCTACACACATACCACATTGAGGGCTAGATTTAATCTCACTTACTTTTTTTTGTGAATAACCTAACGTTGGCATTAACAACATTATCAATATTACTTTTTTCATTCTTCTTTGTTTTGGTTTAATCTTTTGACATCATATAAAATAATAACATATAGATTGCCATTAATATAGAGCCATTGGATTGTCCAACATACATAAAGTAAGTCGAAGCAATCATTGCAGCAATACTAAAATATCTCCATTTACCTTTACTCATCTTTGTTTTGGTTTATTATACCCTTTCCATACCCAGTCAATAAAATTTAAGTGTAAATCTATATACTTACACCAAAAAGTACTAGGCTCCTTTTTCATTATAAACATTGATAAAAACAATGGTAAGAAAAATGTAAAGCTTACCACATAAACTATAGTGTGTAATAATAATTTACTCATCTTTGTTTTGGTTTATACAGTCCATAGACTTATGAATATTTTACAATCAGATAATGTCCCTTGATAAAAAACACTACTTCCGTCAGTAACTTGATATGTGTCATTGATTAAATGTTCAATCTTCATCTTTGTTTTGGTTTAAAAGTTTATTAAAATCTTCTACTATATTACTATAAGTTGTTTTTATCCCTCCTTTTAATAACGAATCTCCTATCTGTTTTATCTTCCAAACTTCTAAACAATTAATAACCATAGGAATGTTATTGTCTATTCTATATTGTATATCACCTTTATGTATTGGAACTTGATTAGGTTCTACATATAAACTTTCAGGATATTTTAATAAAAATTTATTTAGTGTCATCTTTGTTTTGGTTTAATTCATATCATACAGCTCATTAAGAATGTTATAAACAAGGTGGTAGTTTGAGTTACTATACTAAGTGGGAATATGTGAGTATGATTTTCAAAAACCCATATCATATTATTATCACTAGCTATCCAATAAATCCCATAGAAGGGAATGAGTGCTTTATATTGTTCTTTCATTACTCATTGTTTTGGTTTATTTCTTTAATCTCAAATACTTTACAATCTTCAACATTACAACACTCTAACATTTCTTCTTTCCATTTTAACATTCTATTTATGTTAGTTGAAATGTTATAACCTATTGTAAAGTTATCATTACTTTCATCATGAACCAACCCTATATATTGTTTCTTACTCATCTTTGTTTTGGTTTAATGATTTCATTTAATAAAAATTCTTCAAACCTTTTATACCCATCAGCCATTTTGAAATTCTCATCATCAATAGCTAAACCAATACCATAAATCATATCCTTAATGAATGTTTCATTATATTTGAATTGTGTATAATCATAGGTTTCGACATAGTTTTTGAAGTATTCTAAATCTACTGTATGTTTCTTTTTTTTACTCATCTTTGTTTTGGGTTAATAATTTCATACATATCTTCAAGTCTTTCCATAGTCTTCTTACTAACTATTGACATATCAATATCTTCACGAAAGGTAAATTGTTTCTTTGAATTAACATTACCTAGAACCACCTTCTCACCTTTAATCATTGCATATATTTCTTTACTCATCTTTCATTTGGTTTAATAATTCAATCAATTTCTTATCGTCTTTCTTTGGTGTGAACTCGCTGTTTCTAAACTTACTTAATTCATCCCTACCATACTTTTCTAAAATATAAGCCTCTATATTGTGTCTTATAAAAGTATTGTGTGTAATAACATTATTCATCTTTGTTTTGGTTTAAGTTCTTCTACAATTTTATTATATAACTCTTCATCAGATTCCATCTTCTGTTTGAACTCATCGAATGAATGTAAATAAGTTCCTGGTGGTGTTGCTGGTAACCAATTGAACCCCCATTTCAATAATGCCCGTTCATATAGTTTTTCTAGTTCACTCATCTTTGTTTTGGGTTAATATCCATAATTTACTTTAATTGCCATTGCCTCTCTTTTACCTTCCTCACCTAGTTGTTCCATTACCTCAATTGCAATGTCTGTATCTAATTGGCAGATGATGTTGGAGATATAGCCTAATAGAACATCCCAGTTTTGAATGTCTAATTCTAATTGTATTCCTTCTATCTCTGAGAGGATGGTATTTACTTTACCTTGTCTTTCTTTATCTAGTTTCATCTCACTTTATCTAATAGGGTTTGTATTTGTTTTTTCATTGAAGGGTTCACATCATCCAAATCAACATGCATTAACACTATATCCAACATATCTATACATTCATCTAATTGTTGGTATAGTTTTTCTTTTCCATCAACACAAGTATTGTACCTACGTTCCCACATTAGAGAATCTAGTTTGGCGTCTTTTGCTTGTTGGGAGAGGTTCTCTCTGTTACTCCACATTCTTTTACTTTTATTATCTCTAGGCATATTACTTTATTTTAATGTTCATTATCTATACCTAAACAGTTCATAACTTCTTTCCAATAAGAATAAGAGTGTCCTTCAAGACCATCCCAATAGTATTGTATTTCCTGTATATGTTTTAGGAAGTATTCTGCTATCTCCTTTGCTTCTTGTTCTTGATATGGAAGAATACTATAGAGTTTATCTTCTATATCTTTTGCCAATTGTCTTGGACTTTTATCAGGTATTGTCATGTTATTTTGTTTTAAGTATTGGTGCGCATCTATTGATTAATCTAGGTGGAAACCAATCGCAAGTATATTCATCTTTAGCTACTCTAACTCGTTTCTCCCACAAATCAATTCCTTGTACTGTTCCTTTTATTAAGTGCACCTTTCCACCAAGCCCATTCATTTTGACTTCAACTTGTTCACCTAATTTTAATGTGTTTATATCATCTACACTCATATTACTTTATTTTACCCACAACATACATCGTTGCATTGTCTTTTTATTCCAAATATTACTCTTGCAGTTCCTAAAACTATTGAGTAGTTGTACATATCATCACTTGTCCATTTTCTGAAACCTGTATGGTATACTTTACTTACATTCTTTGCGGTTTTAGGAAACGTGTTAAATGCTAAGTAGTATTTTTTATTTTGGAATGCTTTGTATCTTCGTTTACTCATCTTTGTTTTGGTTTAATTCATATAATCCTAACTCTTGGTCTTGCCTCATTATTTTTGATAATAACTTTCTCCTTCTACCTGGTATTATGAAATTCAAAAACTTATTCCAATACTTTCTAATTTTACTCATCTTTGTTTTGGTTTAGTTTAAGTTGAATCAAAGATACTAAATAAATATTATATCTTAAAACATTAAATTAGTTTAACTATTCTTTATAACGATTAATCTTTTAAAATATTACAAATTATGTAATCATATTTCCTATCAATTTATAAGGGAGAGATATTTTATTTGCTATATAAAATATAGATAATTTATACCCCTAACTTTTACCTGGAGAAGGGAGAGTTTTTTACTCAATAATTAGGGAGAGCTGGGGAGAGTTTTTGGGTAGTTTTTTTATTAGTATTTTAGGGAGAGCTGGGGAGAGCTTTTTATTGCAAAAAACCCCACCCAATTATTGGGGTTTTTTTATACAAAAAATACTAGTAAATTTAATCACCAAAATACTGCTAAAATACCGTAGAATATTATACCCTCTTTTAAACCTTTTATTAAAAATATGTAAAATACTAATTACTTGATAATCAAGCTGTTAGGAGGGAGAGGTGGGGAGAGGTGTGTTATTATGTGGGAAAAAGTGGTAAAAAGTGTGATGGAGGCTCCGTAGATGTCTAGTCTAATCTGTAAAGAAATTTCCCCCACAAACCCCCCAATATTTTCAACCATCGCTGTAGAGACCCCAAGAACT
>Ga0255759_10003319_pt1 | contig 14135 bp, 18 predicted proteins | sample 101ome_20_FD_179959 | JGI IMG/M metagenome (GOLD analysis project Ga0255759, IMG submission 179959) | Coastal salt marsh microbial communities from the Groves Creek Marsh, Skidaway Island, Georgia - 101404AT metaG (version 2) | ecosystem: Environmental > Aquatic > Marine > Intertidal zone >...
CAAATAAAAAAAAATATTTTAAAAAATAAAAAAATTTTACAATCTCTAAAACTTTTAAATAAATATAAGAATTTTTTATTATTAATTATCAATAAAAAAGATAATTTGAATAATAGTAATATTAATACATTAAGGTATTATGGAATTGGAGCTCAAATAATTAAAGATTTGAAAGTAAAAAATATGATATTAATTTCTAGAAGTAAAAAAAAGATTATAGGTCTAGAAGGATTTGGTCTTAAAATTAAAAAACAAATAATAATTAAATGAAAAAAATTTTAATATTAAATTCAAATTATTATAAACATATTTCTAAAAATTTAGTTTTAAACGCTAAAAAAAAACTTATTCAAAATAAATTTTTAGTTTATGTATTAGATGTACCAGGTGTATATGAAATACCTTTTGCAATTAAAAAAAATATAAAAAAATATGACGGATTTGTAGCTTTAGGTTGTGTAATAAAAGGTGAAACTCCCCATTTTGATTTTATATGCTCTTCTGTTTTTAATTCATTTTTAAGCATCTCCACAAACTACGATAAACCTATAGGTAATGGAATCATTACAGCTCTAAATAATAACCAGGCAAAAAAAAGGAGCACTATAAATAATAAAAATAAAACAAATAAAGGTTCAGAAGCTGCGAATGCAGTGATCATGATTTTAAAAAATGAGCCTAAAAAAATCTAAAGTAACATCTCCTAGAATTAAGATAATACAAAAACTTTATAGTTCTCTGATTAATCCTAATAGTGAAATTGATTACCCAAAAAGCCAATATAAAAAATTTATAAAGGATGTTGTAACGGGTACATTAGAAAGATCTGAACTAATAGAAGAAACAATTGCAGCCCACTTGACTGATGATATTGATCTAAAAAAAACTGATCAATTATTAAAAATTATATTGTTTGCTGCATTATTTGAACTTATGTTTAAACATAATACCCCTAAAAAGGTTATAATATCTGAATATTTAGTAGCCTCAGAACACTTTCTTGAAAAGATTCAAATTGGATACTTAAATGCTATCCTAGATAAAATTGCTAAAATCCTAAGAAAAGATGAATAATAACTGTTATTTAAAGCAAGTTTAGCTTGCGTTTTTAAAATTATTTTGGCATTTATGTCTTTTTTGTATGACAGAATATTTAGAATTGCTTTATTTAATTTCATTTACTGGGATTTTAGCTGTAGCGTACAGTTATCTGTTATCAGGCCAAATAATTTCATCTAGCGCTGGTAATCCAAGAATGCAGGAAATAGCTGAAGCTATTCAAATTGGTGCTAAAGCTTATCTGAATAGGCAGTATAAAACTATTGCAGTAGTTGGAATTATTGTTTTAGCAATTGTAACTTATTTTTTTAGTTATTTAGTTGGTGTCGGTTATTTTATAGGAGCATTCTTATCTGGTGTTGCAGGTTATGTTGGAATGCTGATCTCGGTAAAAGCTAATGTAAGAACTGCTGAAGCTGCAAGAAAAAGTTTGCAATCTGGTTTAACTATCGCTTTTAAGTCAGGTGCAATCACAGGGTTATTAGTTGCTGGATTAGCTTTAATAGCAATTACTATTTATTATATTATTTTAATCAACTTAGATGTTGATAACAGAGAAATTATTAATTCATTAGTTGCTCTTGGTTTTGGGGCTTCGCTTATTTCCATTTTTGCTAGACTTGGAGGCGGAATTTTTACTAAAGGTGCTGATGTTGGTGCTGATTTAGTTGGAAAAGTAGAAGCAGGAATACCAGAAGACGATCCTAGAAACCCAGCTGTTATCGCCGACAATGTTGGAGACAATGTAGGAGACTGTGCAGGAATGGCAGCAGATTTATTTGAAACTTATGCTGTAACTATAGTAGCAACAATGGTTTTGGCCTCAATATTTTTTCCTAATGATTATAACTTAATGGTTTATCCTTTAGCCATTGGCGGGGCATGCATTATCACTTCTATAATAGGTACTTGGTTTGTAAAACTTGGAAAAAGTAAAAATATTATGGGAGCTCTATATAAAGGCTTTATCGTGACGGCCATAACATCATTAATAATTTTATATCCCGTAACAGACAAAATTGTAGGTTTGACAGAAAATTATTCTAATGATGATAAAAATTTTAATGGAATGAACTTGTACATTTGTGGAGTCGTAGGTTTTGCTATTACTGGCTTATTAATTTGGATAACTGAGTACTACACAGGAACAAACTATAGACCTGTTAAATCAGTAGCGCAATCATCTACAACTGGACATGGAACAAATGTAATTCAAGGTTTAGCAATTTCAATGGAAGCAACTGCAGTACCAGCTTTAATTATTGTTGCAGGTATCTTGTTCACAAATGAACTCGCTGGTTTATTTGGTATAGCAATAGCAGTGACAGCAATGTTAGCACTTACGGGAATGGTTGTAGCTTTGGATGCATATGGACCTGTAACAGATAATGCTGGAGGAATTGCGGAAATGTCTAAACTTCCTAAAAATGTAAGAAAAACTACCGATGCTTTAGATGCAGTTGGAAATACTACAAAAGCGGTAACAAAAGGTTACGCCATAGGATCAGCTGGTTTAGGTGCATTAGTTTTATTTGCTGCTTACACTGAAGATATTAAATACTTTTCAACTGTTAAAGGTTCTGCGCTGGAAGGTGTGAACGTTACTTTTGATTTGTCTAACCCATTTATAGTTGCAGGATTGTTGATTGGAGGAATGCTTCCTTACTTATTTGGTTCAATGGGCATGCAAGCTGTTGGAAGAGCTGGTGGATCCGTTGTTATAGAAGTAAGAAGGCAATTTAAAAAGATACCAGGTATCATGAAAGGGAAAAGAAAACCAGATTACGGTAGATTAGTTGATCTATTAACTAAAGCAGCAATTAAAGAAATGATTGTACCATCTTTGTTGCCTGTTTTATCTCCAGTAGTGCTTTATTTCATAATTTTACAGATTGGAGGAATGGAAGCAGCATTATCATCTTTAGGAGCAATGTTGTTAGGTGTTATTATAACAGGTCTATTTGTTGCTGTATCAATGACAGCAGGCGGAGGTGCCTGGGACAATGCAAAAAAATATATTGAAGATGGAAATTTTGGCGGAAAAGGATCTGAGGCACATAAATCAGCAGTCACTGGTGATACAGTTGGCGATCCTTATAAAGATACAGCTGGTCCAGCAGTTAATCCAATGATCAAAATAACAAATATAGTAGCCTTATTACTTCTTGCTGTGATAGCACATTAATTTTATTTTCTATTGCTATACATTTTTGATTTTACACTTTGCAAAAAGGACTGAACAAAACTTTTTTTTGTTTTTATATTATCTGTTTTCTTATCAGAAAATTTAATTTTGTTAATTTCATTCTTTGTGAGGAATTCTTTATAATTCAAGATACCATACTTATTAAAACTTAGAACTAATACATTATTATCTTTTATTTTATGTTTACCCAACTCATGATATTTTCCTTTTGAAAGAGTTCTTTCTAAGTAAATCCATCTATCATTATCGTTGATATCCAATATTTGTGGTTGCCCGAAAATATTTATAACATCATTTTTGTTTGTTTTATTTAATATTAATTTATTTGATCTATTTTCTAAAAAAACTATACCATGAGATTTATAAGAATCTTGTATTTTGCAACTCGATAAAATAATAATTAATAGAATAAATCTAAATAAAAAATGTTTTTTAAAACTTCTCATAATTCAAATCTTTATAATATATTATTAATATTGTCTCGAAATATTTTTTTTTATAAAGATTTATCTTTTAAAGATACATTTGAAACTAGAGTTTATTTAATGTTTTTTCATTATGCAATAATTTTAATAATTTCAAAAAAAAAACAATATAAAATTGACCAAAAAAATTACAATAACTTGTTTTATTCTATTGAAAACAATCTGAGAGAACTTGGATTAGGAGATATTTCAGTAAACAAAAAAATGAAAAATCTAAATAAAATTTTTTATGATATTTTATTAAAATTAAACAATGAAAAGTCTAATCTTGTGTTAAATAAAGATATTTTTATTAAATATTTTGAAAATTTAGCGCAAAATGGTGATAATTTGAAAAAATGTGAAATGTACTTTGAGAGATTTTATGAATTTTGTTTTGATATACCTCCTCAATATATGATAGAAAGAATAAAAGATTTTAAATATTAATTATGGCCGTTCCTAAAAGAAAAACATCTGTTTCAAAAAAAAAAATGCGCAGATCGCATCACAAATTAACTTCTACTAATATTGTAGAGGATAAAAAAAGTGGTGAATACAAACTTTCTCATCATATTGACTTAAAATCTGGTTATTATAACGGTAAAAAAATACTAGATATTTAATTAAAATTTATGTCAAAAAAAATTTCAATTGCGATTGATGCAATGGGCGGGGATAATTCGCCTGCTAAAACAATTAAAGGTGTTAAATTTTTTATTGAAAAATATGAAAATAAAAACGATTTTATTTTAATTCTATTTGGTAAAGAAAAACAAATTTTAGAGGAGTTAGACAGATATAAAGTGAATAAAAACTTTATTAAAATAGTTAATACTGAGTCAGTAGTATCAGATAATGAGACACCAATGACAGCTGTTAAAAATTCAAAAAACACAAGCATGTGGAATTGCATCAAAAGTCAGACAGATGGAAATGCAGACATAAGTCTATCAGCTGGAAACACTGGTGTACTTTTGGTGATTTCTCGAATGATACTGAAGATGATGGATAAAGTTAGTAAACCAGCTTTGGCCGGACTTTGGCCCAACCAAAAAGGTATGAATGTTGTTTTAGATTTAGGAGCTAATATTGAATGTAGTGATAAAAACTTATTAGACTTTGCGGAATTAGGTTCTGCTTTATATAGGTCATTGTTTCCTAAGGATAAACCTAAAGTTTCATTATTAAATGTTGGATCAGAGGAAATAAAAGGAACAGAGATATTAAAAGATGCATTTAAAGAATTAAAGAATTTAAGTAGTGATGAAAATTTTATATTTAATGGATATATCGAGGGAAATGATATTATGTCAGGAAAATCTAATATAATAGTGACAGATGGTTTTACCGGAAATATTGCTTTAAAAACAGCAGAAGGAACAGCAAAATTTATTAGTAAAAATTTAAGAGAAGCTTTAACAGCAAATATTTTTACAAAAATGTCATTAATTTTTTCTTATTTTACTCTTAAAAAATTTAAAAAAAAATTAGATCCAAGAAGATATAATGGAGCTATATTTTTAGGTTTAAATGGGCCTGTAGTTAAAAGCCATGGTGGAATTGACTCTTATGGTTTTTTTTATTCAATAGATTTATGCTATAAGATTGTTAAAGGAAATCTTATGGAACAAATTAAAAAAAACTTGAACCATTTGAATAATAAAAGTGAATTTAAATAAGAGTGAAATTATAAAAGAATTAAGCAATCAGAAAGGATATTCAATAAATCTTTCAAAAAAACTAATTAACGATTTACTTGACTCTATGATCCTTTGTTTAAGCTCTGGAGAAATAAATTTGAAAAATTTTGGAAGTTTTAAATTAATCGAAAAAAAACAAAGATTAGGCAGAAATCCTAAAACTAAAGAAGAATTTATAATAAGTGCAAGGAAATCAGTTAAATTTACTATCTCATCAAAATTTCTTAATGAGCTTGATAATATTTAATGCAAAAACTAATTAAAATTACACAATTAAGTAAAATTTTGAACTTAGTCGATACAAAAACAAAAAAACCTTTAAATCACATATTAAGATATTGGGAAAAAGAATTTACTCAAATAAAACCAAAAAAAATAAATAATCAAAGATATTACTCCTCAAAAGACGTTGAAATTTTAAGATTTATTAACTTTCTACTTAAAGTTAAAAAAATGACAATTAAGGGTGCAAAAGAAATATTGAGGTTAAATATAATAAAGCTTGACGGTAATCAAAAATTTAGTTTAAAGAATGAATATTATAAAGAATTTTTAAAAACTAAAAGTAAATCAATTCTTAATAAAGTTAACAAATTAAAAAATTATGGCAAAAAAAACTCATCTTAAAGTACGAATGGTTCCTGAGAGTAACCCTGATAGTAAATTTATATATTACGCCAAGAAGCCAACTAAAGGTGAAAAAGCTAAAGATAAATTAAAATTGAAAAAATATAATCCAAATACTAGAAAGCATGAGTTTTTTGTAGAAAAAAAACTGCCTCCACATAGTAAATGATCATCTTTTTTTAAATTTTCTAAATTCATAATCTATAAAAGCTTTAATCATCGATATCCATATTTTTCTTGTTATTTTTGGATCTATTTTCATTTTTTTTGATTTTTTAGAAATATTTTTAATTATTATGGCTATTCGTTTTTTATCGACTATATCTTTTTTAAATTTTTTATTTTTTAAAACTAAATCTACTAATTTAGTTCTTTTTTTTAGAATAGCTAAAAACTTATTATCTAATTTATCTAAATCTTTTCTTATATTTATTATATTTTTATTTATCATCGCGACATTATTTTAATGTATGAGCATTTTATATAAATATATATTATAATTATGTTTTCAAAAGAAGAAAAAATTCAAAAATTATTTTTTTATTGGTTACTTTCATCATTAATTTTAGTTTTTTTAATTATTATTATAGGTGGTTTTACAAGACTTACAAATTCAGGCTTGTCGATTGTAGAATGGGAATTATTCAAAGGTATTTTTCCACCTACGAATGCTAAGACTTGGGATCTTTATTTTGAAAAGTATAAAACCATTCCTCAATATAAATTATTAAATTTTAATATGACACTTGATGAGTTTAAGATTATTTTTTTCTGGGAATATATACATCGTATGTTTGCGAGATTAATTGGTTTATTTTTTCTTTTACCATTAATTTTTTTTTATTTTTCAAAAAAAATTAATAAGAACTATATTAAAACTTGTATATTAGTTTTTTTACTAATTAGCTTTCAAGGTTTTATTGGATGGTATATGGTTAAAAGCGGTTTGGTTCATAATACTACTGTAAGCCATTATAGACTAGCTCTTCATCTATCTATAGCCATTATTATAATTTCTACTATTTTTTGGATGTTAAAAAATATAAATAATAAAAAAGAAAAATTATTCTTCAAATTTTCGAAAGATTATTTGCCGTATCAATTTTTACTAATTATCTTTTTTTTACAAATAATATTTGGAGCTTTCGTTTCTGGATTAGACGCAGGGATGATTTATCAAACATGGCCTTTAATGGGGAACACTTATTTACCAGATGATATATTGTTAGTTAATTTTGAAAGTTATATTGACTTTAATAATCGATCATTAATCCAATTTTATCATCGTAATTTGGCTTATTTTATTATTATTTATGTAATATTTTTAATTATATTTATCTACAAAAATAGAATCAAAAATCTTTTTAAACCCACATTATATTTATTCTTAATTTTATTTTTACAAATTTTTCTTGGAATTTTTACGTTATTAAGTGGTCTAAATATTTTTCTGGCTTCAGCACATCAAATTTCAAGTGTCTTATTGATTTTTAGTGCATTAAATCTCTATTTTTTTAAAGTAAAATAAATTGACTTTATTTATTAATCTTTGTATTTATCGCCATTCATTATGACACCATTTGTTAAAAAAAAAGATATAAAGAAAGATTGGTATATAATTAATGCTCAAAATGTAGCTGTGGGCAGATTAGCTGCATTTATATCTAAAGTTCTCAGAGGTAAAAATAAACCTTCTTTTAATCCTCACATTGATAATGGAGATTTTGTGGTAGTAACAAATATAGATAAAATTAAATTTACAGGTAAAAAATTTGAGAATAAAAGATACTATAAACATACTGGACACCCTGGGGGTATAAAAGAAATCACTCCTTCTGGACTTACAAAGAAAAATAAAACGGCTGATATTTTAAAACTAGCTGTTAAAAGAATGTTGCCTGGTGGACCTTTAGCAAAGAAACAATTAACAAAATTAAAAATTTATAATGGAGATAAACATCCACATGAAATACAACAACCGAAAATTATAGATTTTGCAAAATTAAATAAACAAAATACCGTTAGACAATGAGTCAAACTAATTTATCCTCTACTAAAACAAAAAAAATTAAACTAGATTTTAAAGATAGCAAATACGCTACGGGTAGAAGGAAAAGATCAATAGCAAAAGTTTGGGTAAAAAAAGGTTCGGGGAATATTCATGTAAATGGAATAAAAATGAATGAGTATTTTAAAAGACCTGTACATCAAATAATAGTAACAAGGCCTTTAGAAATTTCTGAAGTAGCTTCAAATTATGATGTAAAATGTTCTGTAAAAGGTGGTGGATTATCTGGTCAGGCTGGAGCAATAATCTTAGGCATATCAAAAGCTCTTATCTCACATGATGAAGGTTTAAAAAAGAATCTTAAAAAAGACAAACTTACCACCCGAGACTCAAGAGTGGTAGAACGTAAAAAATACGGTCATAGAAAAGCTAGAAGAAGTTTTCAGTTTTCTAAAAGATAATCTTTAAAATTTAACTATTAATCGAGACAATGATATAAGACAATATGTCTATACAGAAAAAAATTAACGTTGCAGTTATAGGTGCTACAGGTTACACGGGTTTAGATTTAGTTCTTATCTTATCAAAACACCCAAAAGTTAAAGTAAAATATTTATGTGCAACAAAAAATTTGGGAAAAAATATTAATTTTTTTGATAAAAGAATTAAAAAACAGTTACCAATAATTAGCTCTGTAAAAAAAATTAATTGGAAAAGTTTAGATCTGGTGTTTTTATCATTGCCTAATGGGGAAGCACAAAAATTAATAAATAAAATTTTTTTAATAAATAATAATTTGAAGTTTATCGATTTATCAGCAGATTTTAGAATTTCTAATCCAAAAATTTATGAGAAAAACTACAATTTAAAGCATAAAGCAAAAAATTTAATTATAAACTCAATCTATTCACTTCCAGAATTTAGTAAAGGTAAAGTAAAAAACTTTAGAATTATTTCAAATCCAGGTTGTTATCCAACATCGATTCAAATACCCTTAATACCTTTAATTCAAAAAAATTTGATAAAAACTAAAAATATTACAATCGACTCAAAATCTGGTTATTCAGGGGCTGGTAAAAATTTGGAAAGAAAATTTACTCATAAAAATCTTTATTCATCAATTTTTGCATATAGCACAAAAAACCACAGACATATTTGTGAAACAGAACAAGAGTTATTAAAATATACAAAAAAAAAAGTAATTTTTTCATTTAATCCACATTTGCTACCAACGTTTAGAGGTATCCTTTCGTCAATTTATGTAAATTCACAAAAAGGAAAATCAGCTAGTTATTTAAGAAATTATCTTTTTAAATTTTACAAAAAATCCAAATTTATTAAAGTTTTAAAAGTGAATACATCATTGGGTTCAGGAAATGTTTTAAATACTAATAATTGTGAAATTTCAATTTGTGAAACAAAAATTAAAAATAAATTCATTATTTTTTCAGCTATCGATAATTTGATAAAAGGTGCTTCTGGTCAAGCTATTCAAAATATGAATTTAATGTATAATTTTCCTGAAAATTTAGGTTTAAAATGAGATTTTTAATTGTAATTTTCATTTTCTTTTTTCTTTCACATTGCAACAAACCTAAAACAGTTTTAATTTGTGGTGATCATGTATGCATAAATAAGGACGAAGCTAAAAATTTTTTTGAAGAAAATCTTTCTATTGAAGTAAAAATAATAAACCGAAAAGCTGATAAACAAATTGATTTAATCGAATTAAATCTAAGTAAAAATATTTCCGGAGAACGAGAAGTTAAAGCTTTTAAAAAAAATGAAACAAATAAGAAAATAAAAAAATTATCAAAAAAAGAGATAGAAAGTATTAAGAAAAATATTAAAAAACATAATAAAAAAAAAGATATAGCAAAAAAAATAATTAACAAAAACGATGATAAAAACAAAAGAAAAATGAAAAAAGTTAAAATAAAAGAAACTAGAGAGAGTATAGTTTTAAAAAATAATGTTGATAAAAGTCGAAAAGAAATTGTTGATGTTTGCACTATTATTAAAAAATGTAATATAGAAGAAATATCTAAATATTTATTAAATGAAGGAAAAAATAAAAAATTTCCAGATATAACTAGAAGATAAATTTAAATGAGAAAGTTAAATATTGCAATTATAGGATTAGGAAATATTGGTAGTTTTTTATTTAAATATCTAAATGAAAACAAAAAAATATTAACCGAAAAAAATAATTGCTTACCTGTTATAAAATATGTTTCTGCTAGAAATAAGAAGAAAAAAAGAAAAATTTCCTTAGGGAAATCTATTTGGCTAGATAATTATCTAGAAGCTACAAAAAAAAAAGATGTAGATTTAATTATTGAATTAATAGGTGGGGCTGAAGGTCCAGCAAAAAAATTAGTTTTTAATGCTCTTAAAAATAAAAAACATGTAGTAACAGCAAATAAGGCTTTGATTGCTAAGTATGGAGATCAACTTTCAAAAATAGCTGAAAAAAACAAAGTTAACTTAGAATTTGAAGCATCTGTATGTGGTGGAGTTCCTATTATTAGATCTTTAAAAGAAGGATTAATTGCAAATAAAATTACAAAAATATTTGGAATTTTTAATGGCACATCAAACTATATATTATCATCAATGGACAAGGAAAATAAGAACTTCGATGTAGTTTTGTCTAATGCTAAAAAATTAGGATATGCAGAGTCAAACCCTGTAGCAGATTTAAATGGTGATGATGTTGCTTCAAAATTAAAAATATTGACATCTTTATGTTTTAATTCATTTATTAATAATAATATCTACGTAGAAGGAATAAAAGAAATAGAAAAAATTGATATCGATAACGCAAACAATCTTGGTTATAAAATAAAACTATTAGGATTTTCAGAAGTTTTAAATAAAAAAATATACCAGAGAGTTCACCCAACTTTAATTAAAAAAGATTCCTACGTAGCAAGTATTGATGGTGTATTAAATGCTGTGATTATTGATGGTAAGCCTGTAGGTCAAAGTATAATTCAAGGTGAGGGAGCGGGACCTTCAGCCACAACTTCCGCATTAGTCTCTGATATCTCATCAATAATGAGAGGTAATATAAAATTTCCTTTTTCAGTGTCAAATCAAGAAAGAAAAAAGTTAAAATTTGAAAACATAAAAGAAAGATTTTTTTCTGCTTACTTTAGATTTGAGGTAGACGATAAACCTGGTGTCTTATCTAGTATTACAAATATTTTTTCAAATAACAAAACTTCTATAAAAAGGTTAATTCAAAATCCTAATAAAAATAAAAAAATATCATCAGTAATTGTAATCACACATGCCTCAAAAGATGAATATTTGAATAAAATTTTAAAAGAAATTTCAAAAAAAAAATATATAAAAAAAAGATCTAAATTAATAAGAATTGATGAGTAATGGCTATTGATAAAAAATTTTTAAATTTATTTGCTAAAGCTACAGAAAAAGCAGCAATTGGGGCTTCTAAATTTATAGGCAAAAAAGACAAAATCGCAGCAGATAAAGGAGCCGTTGATCCAATGAGAAGAGAATTAAATAAGATAAACATGCAAGGCACTGTCGTTATAGGTGAAGGTGAAATGGATGAAGCTCCAATGTTATATATTGGTGAAAGGTTGGGAACTCTTAATGGACCAGAATTTGATATAGCTGTAGATCCTTTAGAAGGAACAAAATTTACAGCTAATGGGGAACCGAATGCTTTCTCTGTTTTAGCAATCTCTGAGAAAAACTGTTTATTATCAGCCCCTGACACATATATGGAGAAAATAGTAATTGGTAACAACTTGCCAAAAAATTTAATGGATATAGATAATGGTGTTGAAAAAAATATAAAAACATTAGCAGAAGCAAAAAATAAAAAAATTTCAGAAATTCAAGCCTGTGTTTTAAAGCGAGCAAGACATGATCATATCGTTAAAGTATTAAATGATTTAAAGGTAAAGATAAATTTTATAACTGATGGAGATATCGCTGGTGCCTTGAGTGTAATTGGAGATAAACCAAAAAATGATATTTATTATAGCACAGGGGGTGGACCAGAAGGTGTAATAGCTGCTGCAGCCTTATCATGTTATGGTGGCCAAATTCAAGGTAGATTAGTTTTGGATGAGGAAGAGAAAATCAGGGCAAAAAAATTAGGCATTACTGATTTCAATAAAAAATATAATATTGATGATATGGTTAAAGGTGATGTTATTTTTTGCGCAACAGGAGTTACTTCTGGTGATATAGCGGCTGGGGTAAAAGATTTAGGTAATGAATTTGAGGTAAATAGTTTTGTATTACACAAGAGCCAAAACACAATCAAATCAATCAAAAATATTTATAATAAATGAATTCACTTTCAATAAGTGGAAAGTCTTGGATATTAAAACAATTTAATCAGGAAGACTTAAATTTTATAAAAGATAATTATTCATTAGATGAAATTACTTCTAAACTTTTATCTATTAGAAAAATCAAAAAAGAAGAAATAAATTCTTTTTTAAATCCTTTAATTAAAAATTTCCTTCCCAATCCAAATATTCTTCTTGATATGAAAAAAGCAACTTCTAGAACATTTCAAACAATATTAAATAGGGACAAAATAGGTATTTTTGGGGATTACGATGTAGATGGAGCAACCTCAACCGCATTACTTGGAAATTATCTATCTGAATTAAATTTAAACTATGAAGTATACATTCCCGATCGAAAAAAAGAGGGATATGGCCCATCTATTAAAAGTTTTAAAGTATTAATAGATAAAGGTGTTAAGTTAATATTTACTGTTGATTGTGGAACACTTTCTTTTGAAGCTATAAATTTTGCCAAAGAAAACAATATAGATGTAATTGTTTTAGATCATCATCAATCTGAAGTTAAGCTGCCAAAAGCTTTTTCAATAATAAATCCAAATCGCTTTGATGATAATTCTGACCTAAAATATCTTTGTGCTGCAGGTGTTGCTTTTATTTTTTTAGTTTCATTAAATAGAGAACTTAGAAAAAAAGACTGGTTTTTACAAAATGAAATAAAAGAACCTAATTTAATAAATTGTCTTGATTTAGTTACATTAGGAACAATTTGTGATGTTGTCCCTTTAAGAGGTTTGAATAGAGCTTTTGTAAAGCAAGGTTTAAAAATAATTAAATCTAAAAAAAATCTTGGAATAAAAACTTTATTAGACATTTGTAAAATAGAAACAAATCCAACAATTTATCATCTAGGATTTCTTCTTGGCCCAAGAATTAATGCTGGTGGAAGAGTTGGAAAGTGTTCTCATGGGGCAAATTTACTTTTAGGTAAAAATCCTAAGAGCTCTTTTAAATTAGCCTCTGAACTTGATCAGTATAATAAAGAAAGACAAATTCTTGAAAAAGATCTTTTACAAAAAATTCTAAACGAAACAAAAGATTACTCTAACGATCCTGTTTTGATATTAAGTGGAAAAAATTGGCACGAAGGCATCATTGGTATTGTAGCAGCAAGATTAAAAGATAAATTTAATAAGCCTGTAATATTAATATCTATAGAAGGAGATACTGGTAAAGCTTCCGCTAGATCCATTGTGGGATTTGATATTGGATCAATAATAATTTCTGCAACCCAAAATAACATTCTATTAAAAGGTGGAGGGCACAAAATGGCTGGAGGTTTTTCTATAAAAATTGAAAAAATAGATGAATTTAAAAAATTTGTGTTTAAGAAGTTCAAAGCTATCAATGAAGATTTATCTAAAGACAAACCTCTTTTTTTAGATAGTATAATTTCTCCATCAGCGGTTAATTTAGAATTTTTTAATAAGATATCTTTATTGTCTCCATTTGGATCAGGCAACCCTGAGCCTAAGTTTGTTATAGAGGATGTTAAAACAATTAATGGAAAAATTGTTGGAGAAAAACATATTAAATCAATTCTTGTTGGAAAAGATGGATCCTCCATAAAAACTATAGCTTTTAACGCTGTTGATAGTGATCTAGGCGAATATCTCCTTAAAAAAAATAATAAATTATTTAATATTGCAGGAAAATTATCCCTAAATGAATGGAAAGGGCAATCAAATGTAGAGTTTATTATCGATGATATTT
>Ga0255759_10003321_pt1 | contig 14124 bp, 10 predicted proteins | sample 101ome_20_FD_179959 | JGI IMG/M metagenome (GOLD analysis project Ga0255759, IMG submission 179959) | Coastal salt marsh microbial communities from the Groves Creek Marsh, Skidaway Island, Georgia - 101404AT metaG (version 2) | ecosystem: Environmental > Aquatic > Marine > Intertidal zone >...
GACGATAATCGATATTCGTGATCCCAAATCCATTCGTGTTCTGAGATACGGAGCCCTACCCGTCGAGCAAATTGAAGACACTCTAAAAAGACGAGTCGATCGCCCGCTTCCCATTCAAAGCGGAATGTCGATCGCTCCCGGAGCGCTGCCAAAGCACTACAGCCCGAAAACTAAGCTTGAACTTAGATCAGCCCCAGTTCTGGAGGAAGAACTCCAAAAGACTGACGGGTCCGTCGCCTATCTACTCCTTCGCAAACCGTCTCACTCATCCTTGAGCCACATCCACTGGCTTTCAGAGAACGGGGAGCTCGACCGCATTGCATCGCAACTCTACGCAAAACTTAGAGAACTCGATGCCACTGGCTACCAGAAGATCGTCGTTGAAGAGGCTCCAGAACTTAATTTGGGAAGGACCATCAACGACCGCCTTCGCCGGGCAGCCTTTCAGTAAGTCCACAGCTTTAGAACCCTAATAGGACACCGAGGCGGATAAACGGATAATCTGTTCCGCTTCAAACTCATTCAGCTGGCTCATGCTTCCACTGCGGTACACATAGCCCCCTGAGAAACTGATCGATTGGGTAGGAGAGAAACTGACCGCCATTTCACCGCTAAAGATCTCCTTGCCAAAGCTCGGTTCCATTTCCACCCAACTATTCGACACCCCATAATAGGCGGACCACATATCCGAAAGCGTGAAATCGCCTGTGAATGAAACCGTATCCGCCTCTATAAAATCGTTGGCAATCAGTGAAGGCCTTGTCGAACGGTTAAAGGTGAGAGAGCATTGGGAATCGGATCCAGCCTGCCAAATGATAGCGGCATCGAGCTCAACCGCAGACTTGGTTCTGCCATCTGAAAACTGGGAATTTCTACCACCCGCAGTTACTTGTCCGTAAAGACCTTCCGAAAGCTCCGATCCAAAGCCCACTTTTGCCGCCTGTTCCGAGGACTGGGAAAAGTCTCCCTTGGCAGCCAAGGAGGTCGAACGAAACTCTATGCCTGCAATGAAATCTGCGTTTTGTCCTAAATCAGCCCGGATCTCCACCGGAATACTGGTCTGGTCCAAAATGCCTGAACCCTCACCTGAAAGCACCGACTGGTAATGTTGAACCGCTATCGACATCTCATACTCCTGCCCCTTGCCAAATTCTCGGGCAACGAGACCTTGAAAACGCGAGCCGTCGAGAAGTCGCGCCTCAACCATTCGCTCTGGATCAGACCAAGGAGAACGACGCAGGCGATAACCGACTTCCGCCACTACTGGGTAATCAGATGCCGTCGTGTCGCTGGGGCCAAAAAAGCGGCCTCCCGACCAAATCGCATCTACTCGGTGCTTCAGCGCGAGAGGCAATCCAGAACTTTTTTCGGAATGATAGTCCAAGGGAGCCGCGTGTTCCAAATCCCTGTCAAAAGAGTATTCCAGTACAGGAACCACATACTCTTTCCCCGACGCCTCACTCGTTCCTTCAATACTTTGGCCCGATTCGTCCGCAAACAGCCCTGGAAATCCCAACGCAAGGCACCATAGCCCAAGGGAGAGATTCCGACCGTAAACTGAGGGACGAAGACTTAGCATCTAGAGTTGTTGTTGAGTTTGATTGGAAACGATATTCCGAGCAACTATGAAACCCCCTTTTTCAAGAAAACTCAAGCCTCTAAATCGCTATCACTCGGACGTTCATCAACATCGGAATCCTCTTCCTCCGCATTGTCTCCCCAATCGAGCACGTTTACGCTGGCTGCGATCACCCTTTTGTCGTCCATGCTCCCCGCCGTAATCTCCAGATTATCGATGGTGAAAACCTCATTAAGCCTCGGCATTCGACCCAGTTTTACGGTGATGAAGCCTCCGAAAGTCGAAACTTCCTCCGACTCCAATTCAACCCCGATTTCTTGAGAAACGTCATGCAGAGGCGTTAGGCCATCCACCAGATAAGAGTTCTCACCGAGTTTCGAAATCATTTCCCGATCGCGATCAAACTCGTCCTGGATCTCGCCTACCAGCTCCTCTAGCACGTCCTCCAGCGTAACCGCTCCTACCGTTCCGCCAAATTCGTCAATCAGCAGGGCGAAATGCTGCTTTTGCTTTAAAAAGCCCTGCAAGACCGATTCCAACGGCTCGTCCATGGAAAAACAGGCTATCGGGCGTTTTACCTCATTCAAATCGATTTCCTCAGGGGACTTCCCAATGCGGAATACGTCCTTGATATGAACAATCCCCACACATTGATCGAGATCCCCTTCGCAAACAGGGAAACGCGTATGACCGGTCTCTCTCGCAACTTTTAAATTTTCGTTCGGAGAGTCTTCCACGTCGAAAAACTTGAGCTGATTCCGAGGGATCATGATGTCGTGGGCCACGCGCTTTCGCAGGTCCATCACGTTATTCAAAATGCTTTCCGTCACCTCAGGCAGTTCGTCCCCATTGCTGACAATCGACCGGATTTGCGATTCGACATCTATCAAGTTGAGGTCGGAATCCGCGTCGAGACGAAGCGCTTTGAGCACGATTCGGGATACTCCGTTGAAAAGGTTCGAGCAGGGTTGGGCGAAAAACTGGAAGATTCGGACAAAAGGCACCGTAAACTGGAGGGTCCTGATCGGGGCCTGCATAGCGATCGACCGAGGTATCAGTTCGCCAAAAACAAAGCCGATGCTTACCGAAAAAACGATCGCAAACACAATCGACATTCCAAAAGTGTGCTCGCCAAACCAATCCTGCGAGGCCAACCCTGAGTAAACTAGGGGAACGAAGAGGATCCCTAACACAATCGTACTTAGAGTGATACCCAATCTGAGTATCTTCAGGCTCGAACTCATATTCTCCAAAAGGTCTGCGACGGGCTTTGACTCCTTCAGTTCATCCATTTTACCCGTTCCGAAACGGGTGAAGCGCATTTTCATGAGGCTGAACTCCGTCGCAACGAAAACAGCGTTCATCCCGAGAAGAACGGGTATGGCTATCCCGAAGAGAATCAATTCGTTCGAAGAGAAATTCACCTGTGTATCAAAGCAGAATCCAAACTCCTACAATGCGACTACTCACCCTACCGACTCAAGAACGAAGTGAGCGACTTTATTGCCAGCTCATTCTGCTCTTCCGTCCCCACTGATACACGGATCCACTGGCCCATCCCGTAAGGCGCCAAGGGTCGAACGATAATCCCGTCTCGCTGCATCGCTTCGAAGGCCGCGTTTCCATCACCTACGTTTAGCGTTATAAAATTCGCTGAGCTGGAAATGTATTCGATATTCAATGATTCGAAACATTCCTCAAAATAGCGCAATCCCGCAGCATTAGCGATGCGGCACGAAGATACGAAATCCTGATCTTCAAGGGCAGCACGGGATGCGGCCAAGGCAACCGAATTAACATTGAACGGAGCCCGGGTGCGATTCAAGAGAGATATCAATTCCGGATCTCCGTATCCGTAACCAACTCGAAGTCCCGCCAGTCCATAAATTTTGGAAAAGGTCCGCGTACAGAACACCTTTTTGCCCTTGGCAATCAAAGGTCTTAAATCGACAGGTTCGTCCTGGTATTCAGAATACGCCTCATCGAGAACGAAGAGAACATTGTCAGGAAGGGCCTCAACCAGTTCCTCGATTTCACTCGATGTATTCGCCGATCCACTCGGATTGTCAGGACTTGCCAAAAAAACGATTCTTGTCCTTTCCGTAACCGCCTCCCGCATTCCTTTTAAATCGTGTCGGCGATTTATCGTGGGCACTTCAACTGGCCGGCCACCAAAGAGCAGCGTAACCAGTTTATAAACGATGAACGCGCCTTCCCCCATGACCACTTCATCACCTTCACGCACAAATGCGTGCCCCAACAGTTCGAGGACTTCGTTCGATCCATTTCCCACAATAAACTGATCCGGGTCTAAATTTAGCAGCTGAGCCAGAGTCTTTTTCAAATCGTAGCATCCGCCATCCGGATACAGCTCAACACTATCCAGTGCCGCTTTCCCAGCCTCTATCGCATTTGGCGCAGCTCCCAATGGATTTTCGTTGGATGCGAGTTTGACGATTGTATTCGGGTTCAGACCGAGCTCTCGGGCAACGTACTCGATCGGTTTCCCCGGCTGATACACCGGCTGCGAGAGAAGTTCAGGTTTAACAAGTTCAGCGTAGGTAGGCATTTTGTTTTTAATGGACGACTGACCACAAACTCAAATCCTCATCTGCCGCAAGCTCGGAGCGAACCCTTTGGAACGAATCTTGTGGCTAAAACGCGAAAAACCCGGGCGAATCCCCATCCGCCCGGGCCCTCCTCTAGTTTTCTGGGTTCCTCAAATCCACTCCAGAAAAAAATTCTCTAACCTTTTCTCATACTTAAAAACGAAGCTGTCCCACGTTTGAATGAGACCAAATGTTTGCAGAATTGGTTCCAGAAATCTATGTTACTCAAAACCCTTTGGTCTCCATGATCTTAAGTCGCGCTTGCCCCCCACACATAATTGAGCCGATTGACTTTCTGACTCGATTAGGAGCGAGGATTCTTACACGTTGGGCAAATACTCATACGATCCCATGACTTCTTCTGAGCTTCCCCAATCCCACCTTCTCCGATCTTTTCTCTGGCTGGGAATAACGGTCACCGTCTTTTTCATCCTCTACATCGGCCAAAAGCTCATCATCCCTCTGATTTTGGCAGTCTTCATTTGGTACCTCATCAACGTCCTCTCGTTCGCAATTATGAAATTGAAGATCGGAGGGCGCTCGCTTCCAGCGTCTTTGCGGTATATCGCCTCGGTGGTGGTGATTGTCGCGATCCTGAGCGTGTTTTTCAATTTCATTACCAAGAACGTAAGCGAGGTCGTTCGACTCGCGCCAGAATACCAGGCAAAAATTGGCCCGATGATCGACAAGGTTTATGGCTGGCTTCCCTTTGAGGAACCTCCTCCGATCAAGGAATTCGTAAACCAGCTGAACTTCAGTTCACTGCTCAGAATGGTCGCTGGAGCTCTCGGTTCGCTCGCCGGGAACGCCGGCCTAATCAGCATCTATGTCGTGTTTCTATTTCTGGAGCAGCTCAGTTTCGGACCAAAGATCAAAGGGATGGCCCATGGTAATATAAAAGAAAACGAGGTCCTTAAAATCATCACTCAAATCGACAAGGACACTCGCAAGTATATCGGTATTAAGACCCTCACTAGCCTGACCACCGGCATACTAAGTTTCACCATAATGACTTCCGCAGGCCTCGATTTCGCCGCCTTCTGGGCAATGCTGATCTTCTTCTTCAACTTTATTCCAACGGTGGGTTCGATACTGGCTACCGCCTTTCCATCCGTCCTTGCCCTTATCCAATTCGAAGAGCCCACTAAAATTGGGGTCACGATTGGAGGCGTCGTGGCTGCCCAAGTTCTAGTAGGGAATTTTCTAGAACCCCGTCTTATGGGAAACTCTTTGAACCTCAGCCCGCTCGTGATTCTCCTTTCCCTCAGTCTTTGGGGATCGCTCTGGGGCGTGCCTGGAATGTTCCTTTGCGTACCCATCACAGTGATCGCCATGATCGTCTGCTCCCATTTTCCGCAGACTCGACCTATCGCCGTCCTCCTTTCAGGTGACGGGAAGATTAAAGGAATTTCGTAGCCAGTCAGCCCAATGATTGTGACGAGACATTGCCTCGGCCGTCTCAAAACCGCTTCTTACGATTGGATACATGGGGTTTCGATACGCAATAGCCAAACATTCTTGAAGACATGCTAACCGATCAGGCCACAGCATCTCTAAGACCTAGAGGACGATTACCTCGCCGCTGAATCGGCGACGAACCCGGGCCGCAACCTTTAACAGCGAAGAAGTGAAGTGTGATCTGCGGCTATAGGATCAGCGAGAGTGTCCAATAAGGGAGTTACGAACCACGCTCTCAGTCACAGTATTGCGACATGTCGTATAGCTCGGGATCCTTTTGGGGGCCCCTTAACCGACGGCGCAGGTTCTTGAGACCGCCGGCTCCATTCTCGCCCATCCAGTCTTCTCCCATATCGTCCATGGAGTCGCCGAATTCCTCTTCCAGCTTCTCCGGGTCCTCTCCCGCTTCTAGGCGTCGTACCATTTCCTCCATTTCGCCCGGCAGCTTTTCCCCGGTGAGAGAAGACATCTTCCTCATCAGATGAGCCATCTGTTTCGGGTCTGGATTGTCTTCGCTGAACCCCGCCATCTCCCGCTCGAGCTCCGCCATGACGCTTTCCATTTTGGCGTCGTCGATATCATCCATTCCATTCTCGTCGGTTGGATCCTTCGCCTTTCCTATAAACGCGAATCCAGACACCCTTTTTTCCATGGAAAATTGCGGGTTCTCGGGACACCGCGGAACGGAATTCTGGTAGGATAACGACTTAGCGAGAAAGGAGTATAGCGTGTTGTTTTCCTTACAGTAGAATTCGTAGATGGGCATAATAATAATCCTGAAAGAAAACTTGTGGAAAATGGCAACCCTTTCTGCGATTCACACGAATCCCAGTGGGCGCGCTCCTAGTCGGGACAATCAGAGCGTCCAAACAATCTTTACCTCCCCTATTGTCGCTCGGCTTGAGCCGTCGCAGCCTCCACGAGGAAAAGTATCGTTCGAGATCCCACTAAGTCATCGCTTCCACACTCGTAATCACTTCGTCTATACTCCTGATGCGCTCAGAATCAAAATAGCTATTCACTTTCGCTATGATCTGCTGAAGCAACCCATCTGGGCAAGAGGCCCCTCCAGTGATAAGAATTTTCAGAGGAGTATCTCGCACCGGCAAAAAGGCGCACGTTTCCATCCGCCCTTGTTTCGGGTTCTTTGGATCATAGGGAAAGATGAAATGCTCTATCTCGGACCGGGATAAAATATTCGACTCTGACTGAATGTAGAAGGCTCGTTCTCCAAACGCTTCCTCGCATATTCGATACAACTGATACGTGTTGGAACTGTTCTTTCCTCCCACAACAATAGCAACGTCCACCTCTTGTTTTATGGCCTGAGCCAAAGCGTCTTGGTTCACTTGGGTGGCGTAACACAGGGTGTCTCCCTTGCTGCTCATCGCCATGTGCTCCTCAATATGGGCTCTTCCATATCGATCCTCCAACGCGGACTCCAAAAGCTCGATAATTCTTAGCGTCTCATTGCGAAGGAGAGTAGTCTGATTGACGACTGCCAATTTTTCCAGGTGCTGACTCAAATCGAAGCCTTCACTGCAAAGGGCATTAAAAGGTAAAAACAACTTTGCCCTCTCAGTTTCGCTGTCCGACTTTATCACCTGAGCCAGTAAAGCCGCTTCCTTTAGATCCCGGACGACTATGGAAGGCGCATACTTCGAACTGTTTGAGAAGGTTGCCTTCGTCTCCTCATGCTCCGCTTTTCCGTGAATCACTACCGTAAATCCCTTTTGTCCGAAGCGTTTGGCCGCTTTCCAAACTTTTTCCACAAGCATGCAAGTGGCATCGTACGCATTGAGTGGGAGTCCCCGCTCGATCAATTTCAATTTGTCTTCATCCCGCGCGCCGAACGCCGGAATAATCACGATGTCCTCATCAGTCACCGAATCCCAATAGGCTTCGCCCTTCTCTGGATCCAACACAGGCACGCCCTTGTCGCTCTGCAAATAGCGAAGCCCTCTCCGTCTCAAATCTTCGTTCACAAACGGATTGTGTATCAGCTCGCTGAGCATGAATACCCGCTTGTCCGGATTCGACGCAATCGTCTCATACGCGCGTTCGATGGCATTCTGAACACCAAGGCAAAAACCAAAATGACTCGGTAGCAGATACTCAACCGCTCCAAAATCAAGCCTAGCGGGATCAGCAGCCGAACGCTCTTTCGTCCGCTTGACTGCCTTGATCGCATCGCAAAGCGCACTGTGGTACAAGGCCGTTGAGGAAGCGTCGACGTGATAAACCTCTCTGTTTCTCTGCTTGTCCGTTCGAAATCGGTATATGTAGTCCGTCTCTTTGAAATTCAGGTACGGAATCCGGATTGCGTTTGCTCGAATCACCGGCCCATCCTCAAAAAGCTCCGGCGAGAGTTTTCCGCCCTCTTTTCCATACCCTTCAATCGCTCTCAAAGTAGCGGCTTCGCAGCCTTCAGCCACCAACTCTGGGGGGAAATCGTACCCCTTCACGTTCGAAAAGAAGACATAGTGATCCCCATTTTGGCAAATAGCCACCGGCGTACCCGATTCGATTTTCTGAAAAAGAGAATTTTTAGCGAGTCGTTCAAATACGTATCCGTCCCGATCTGCGCTTTGAGCGCGTCGCAATAGCAACTTGTTGCTCTCGAAAAACAAGTAGAGCCGATGATCGGGATTCGATGGATCGTAGGCCGGCAATTCACTCTGTGAGATCATGTGTCTCGCATCATTGCCACGGGTGTCGCACTTTCAATCGGAAATCACTGATTGGGATCCGGCAACGAAAGGTCGTCGGTTGGAGAGTACCATCTTTGCGAGAAACGACATTAAGCTCGATTTATCCCATTTATCCCGAAATCCTCAACGGATACATATGGCTAGCGCCTCTTCCAACGTTTCGAAAACCAAGTCTAGGGTCTTTGCCAAAAAACTGGATTTCTTCCCGCTACGCAAAACTGCGGCTGGATACAATCGCGCTTTACTGTCAGGAGACCTCCATGCCGCGGTCAACGTTGCCCTTCTCGCTTTCCCCCAAGGCATGGCCTATGCGGTCATCGCAGGACTCCCGCTTTCGTACGGCCTTTTTGGCTCCGCCATCGCTTCGATTGTCGGAATGTACTTTGCTGGCTCCAAATTCATTGTCCTGGGTCCCACCAACGCGACTTCCGTCATGGTCCTCAGTTCGTTCGCCGCGCTGGGTATCGCTGGAGACCAAGCCGTAGGATACATCTCTCTGCTGTTACTCATGGTCGGGATTATTTTGGTGGCCGGGGCCTATCTGGGGATCGCTACCCTGATTCAATATATTTCCAGAACCGTAATAACTGGATACATTACTGCCGCGGCGGCTCTAATTATTGCGAATCAAATCAAGAAAGCGCTCGGGTTTGAATTCGAAGACAGTATCCAGGCAACCACATTCTTTGAAGTACTAGCTGCTACCGCTAAGAGCATCGATCGGACTCACCTGCCCACCCTCGGACTGAGCGTAATTACTTTGCTGATATATTTAGCTATTCGACGGTTTTCCCCAAGGCTCCCCAATGTCGCCTTTACTCTCATTCTCTCTTCGTTAATAGCGTTCATCGCCCAGAAAATTGAACCTTCGCTGCACGTTCAATTGATGCCCAGCCTCAATTTGTCTGACTGGGGCCCATCCATTCCCACCGTCAACTTTGATTCCATCAACTTGCTGATCACGCCCGCGATGGCGATCGCTCTACTCTGTGTTCTCGAGGGAAACTCGATCGGGAAGTCGCTGGCCGCACGGGAGGGGGCCCGCCTTAACAGCAACCAGGAAATGCTGAGCTCTGGAATGGCTAACATCGCTTGCGGACTCCTTTCAGGAATGGCCGCTTCCGGATCGCTTACTCGCTCTCAGCTAAACGCCAACAGCGGCGCTGCAACCCCGCTATCAGGATTGTACTCTGGAATCATAGTCCTTATCGGCGCCATTCTATTAGGCCCATTTATCGGATACATCCCTAGTGCTTCCCTTGCGGTCGTTGTGGTTACGATCGGGATTTCTCTCATCAACAAGCACCAGCTTCGAATGGTTACAAAAACCACGCGTTCGGACAGTATCACGTTTTTTGTTACTTCTCTCACTGGTCTTGTGTTTGCCTTGGATTTCGCTATCTACATCGGAGCCGTGTGCTCCATCGCTCTTTTTATCAAGAAAGTCGCCCATCCGGAGATCGTGGAGTACGCGTTCGACGACGAGGGCAAGCTTGGTAAAAGAGAACGCAAGCATGAGGATGAAAACCTAGAGGTTTCCATTGTCCACGTTGAGGGAGAGTTGTTCTTCGGGGCTTCAGAGTTGTTCCGCGACCAAATGCGGCGGGTAAGCGATGCGGAAAACCTGAAAGTGGTCATCATGAAACTCCGCAATGCCCACAACTTGGATGCTACCAGTTGCATGGCGCTGGAAGAGCTGATCAAGTACATGAACGAGCGAAACCGTATTCTCCTCGTGAGCGAAGTACGCCCGGATAACATGAGAATCTTTAAACGATCGGGGCTCGTGGAAGTAATCAACCCGATCAACCTCTTCGCGGACGAGGAATCAAACCCTACACTCAGTACCGCCAAGGCCCTCAAACGGGCCAAAGACATTATCGGCGACCGCGAAACGAAGGTCTCGATCTACGCGAAAGACAAACACTGATTCTAGACAAAACGAATCATTCTACCACTTCAGTGACGGCGGCAGATATTTAGCGATCAGCTCTTCATAGTAGGGCTTCAACTCACTCCATACCGGCGCTTCGGGACACTTCGTGTAGAGGTCAAACGGATTGAATCGTTTAACCCACGGGAGCATTTTACGGTCGTGATCATCAAGCAGGTACTCGTACTCGCCCTCGCGGTGCCACGCGTAAAAGCTATGGTAGCGGATCATGTACAAAGCGGGATCCGGCAAATAGTCCTTAACGAGATGATACATGTATTCGTCGTGTCCCCAAGACATGTATACATTTCTCAACCCACAGCCTTCTTCGTAGACTCCTAAACGCGTATTGTATCGGGAATCGTTGAAGTCCGGATTCAGCTCGAAAAATTCTGGGTAGACAATCTTATCGCTATACTGGCATCCGACAGGGAAGGTATCCCCCACCACGGCCCATTGGGGTTCACCAAAAACACAAAGCAGTTTCCCTAAATCATGTATCAGCCCAACCAGAACAAACCAGTCCTCACAACCGCGTGAACGAATCGACTCGGAGGTTTGAAGCAGGTGCTGGATTTGCGGCAGGTCAATATCCGGATCGGAGTCATCGACGAGCGTGTTGAGCAATTCGATCGCCTGTATGATCGTCATCTCTTTCCGTTCCCGGCCGGAGCCCAGAAACTCTTCCCGCTTCTTCATCACAAAGTCAAAGGACTGGTGCTGGTGGTTCAGACGATAGAACTCCCTCACGCAATCCCTAGCCGGATCATCGTAATTGCGGTAGTCTTCCTTCTTTTTGGATTCCGGTTCCGGATAGGTGGCCGTTTCAACGAAATCCTCCCATTGGTCCAGGTTTTCGAGGGGATTTGATTCGGGTTTTTGCGAGCTCATCGGGTAGTACTTTCTCTTCGAGTTATAACAATCAGACCGTGTCTAATCATCTTAAAAATGTTGATTTCCTCTTGATTCGCAATCCTGAAAATAGAGCTTGCCACAGAACTCGCTACCCAACGCAAATTGAACCTTGATTAGGCTTTTCATTGCCCAAGCGGATAGGCTATCCTTCAAACCATAAATTCATAGTCTACCTGTTCATTTTTTACCATGGCCAAAATCGCTCTCAAACCCAACCTTCAGATCGGCATCGTGCCGACTCACATCAAGTTCGTCGGTGGACTCGTGCCCGACGAAAACGGCAAGATGCCTCGCGGCCAAGATGGAAAAATGCTCATCTCCACCGAACTCGAGCACATCTACCAAACCTCTAGAGTCGCCCCCAATTGCGCTCAAACCTCTGTCTTTCCTGGGACAGACGAGGGGGACATGGACGAACTGATTGAAGACATAAAGTCGCTGGGTCTTAAGCCACATATGATCATGATGGTAGCAGGTGGGAACCCGATGGATCCTGCTGACGAAGACAAGGTTGCGCCCAGCCTGCTCGCAGGGCTTGAGGCTGCGAAGAAGCACGGAGTGGAACACGTAGCCTCCACTTCGTTCGAGGAGTGGATGAAGCCCGGAGCTGAAACGCTGAAGGGAGACGCATTCGACGACGCCGTCGCTCAGCTCGTAAAACTCCACACCCGCGTTTGCCAAGAAGCAGATATTCTCAATAGTTCCGTCAAGGCTTGGCACATGGAGTTTCTCCGAGGGACCGAATTTCAAACATTCACCGACATCAGCAAAGCATGGACCTTTGTAAAGGCGGCCAACGAAGCCATCGGAAAGCCCTTTTTCAAAGTTCTCGTCGACGCCGCTCACTGCGGAGACTCCGTTCTCAGCATGGAAGAGAATGTGGCCGTGATCCAAGAGATGGGGAAAGCGGATGGATTTAGCATGTTCCACGCCTCTGCGAAAACCACTCGTGGCTGCCTATCGACGGATGATGGATGGATCGGAAATCTGCTTACCGCTTGTGCTTCAACAGGCAAACTTGAGATCGTTCTCGTCGAGCTTTTTCACCACGAAGATGCCGCCCTGGCAGGTTTACGGGAAGCGGATCCTCGCCACGGTATCGACACGACTGACGGACGAACCTATTCCGAGACCGTTTGCGATGGCTTGGAAGACGTCGCTCATCGGCTCAACAATCTTGTCAATCGCAGTATCCTAACCCAATAATTCAAGCTCCGAACACTCACCCCAATTAGCCATGACCGTCCCAATTCGAATCATTACCCTCCTGTCTCTTTTCCACGTCTCGGTTTGGGCCTCCGATTGGCCTCAGTGGAGAGGCCCCGATAGCACCGGAATTGCAAACGCATCAGATTTGCCGACCGAGTGGAGCGACGCCAAAAATATCGCCTGGAAAATTGCTCTTCCTGCCTGGAGCGGTTCAACGCCGATTGTTGTTGGAGAGCGCGTATTTGTGATGTCTCCATCCAAGCAAGCTCCCAAAAAGGCGGAACCGGAGGTACAGGCCCCACCTCGACGCGGTCCCGGGGGGGCTGCCGGCGGCGGGCGACCACAACGCCGCCAGCAACAAGGTGCCGTAGACGGTCCTGGCGGAAACGAGCTGCTCATGATCTGCCTTTCACGCAAAGACGGCACCGAACTGTGGCGGGCCCAAGTAGACTCCGGAAACGAACTTAAGCGAAAGCAAAACAACAGCTCGCCCTCACCCGTTAGCGATGGGAAACACGTCTGGGCGACCACCGGCAACGGAATCGTCCGCGCTTACACCCTCGATGGAGAAGCTCTCTGGAAAGTGAGCCTCGAAGAATCCTACGGTGAATTCGGCCTCAACTGGGGGTTCGCATCCTCCCCACTCTTGCACGAAGGAAATCTAATAATAGGCGTGGTTCGTGGCCAGAATACTGAGGCGCCAGGATACGTTGTCTGCTTGGATGGAAAGACCGGCAAAGAAGTTTGGAAAGTCGATCGGCCTTCCGACGCACCCTATGAATCTAAAGACGCCTACACCACACCGATTCCCGTCGAGGTAGACGGAAAAACCCAAATCGTGGTTTCCGGCGGGGCTTACGTAACCAGCCATGACCCGAAAACGGGCAAGGAGATTTGGCGTTCGGGTGGTTTAAATCCTGAGAATTCGCGCAACTACCGGATCATCGCTTCCCCCGTAGCGGCCAACGGAATCGTCTATGCCCCTTCTCGTAAAACTCCACTCCTAGCGATCAAGGCAGACGGAAAGGGGGATGTCACAGAAAGTCACTTGGCCTGGAAAATGGAGGACAAAAGCGGGCCAGACGTACCGACTCCAATCGCAGACGGAACCTACTTCTATGTATTGAATGATTTTGGACAAATTTCCTGCTTCGATGCCCAGACCGGAACCGCCATCTGGGGCCCTGAAGAAACGGGAATTGGGCGAGTCAGCTCCTCACCACTGCTAGCCGACGGCAAACTCTACCTTGTCAGCGAAACTGCTGAAGTCGCAGTGGTCCAAGCAGGACCGAAGTTCAAGCTCCTCGGCATCAACAGTCTGGATAGCAGTTACACGCTCTCCTCCCCAGCCGCAGCAGGAGACCAGATATTCATCCGTACCGGCGAGCACCTGTACTGTCTGAGCAAGTCGTAGCAGCCCAGGGCTTCAGCCTGAGCCCTTAAACGAGTCCATCCTGTAGGAGCGGCTTTAGGCCGCGATTTCAACGAACATCCATGCGTTCACGAAATCTTTCGCGGGATTAACCCGCTCCTACAATTTTCTACCAAAGCTAGAATCTCGCGCTTAGCCGGACCCCAAATGATTCGGGGTCTCCTGGAGTGGCCGCAAAAATTTGTGGATTGATAAACGTGTAATACTGTTCGTCCCCAAGATTTTCGCCGTATAGCACCACTGAATACCGTTCCGTTCTAAACCCGATCTGAGCGTCG
>Ga0255759_10003326_pt1 | contig 14118 bp, 5 predicted proteins | sample 101ome_20_FD_179959 | JGI IMG/M metagenome (GOLD analysis project Ga0255759, IMG submission 179959) | Coastal salt marsh microbial communities from the Groves Creek Marsh, Skidaway Island, Georgia - 101404AT metaG (version 2) | ecosystem: Environmental > Aquatic > Marine > Intertidal zone > Salt...
ATTATTTTGAGCGGCTAATCTAATTGCTTGATCTAATGCCGGGATTAGAACCTCAAGCCCTTCTAATGAAAAGCGTTTTTTACCAACATATTTGGTTTGAAGAAAATTTTCAAAATTAACTGCCTGGCCTAATTTTTTGAGAATATCGTGCTTTAAGGTATTTGAAAATTTAGGCTTATTGCCACAGCTTTCCATTTCTTCATACATCCATTGACGTAATTTTTCGTTGGTACAATGCATAAACTCTGCCCCAATCGAATGACAGTACGTCTGCTTCAGATGGTCAATAATCTGAGCTAACGTAGCTGGAGGCAGTTTGATTTCAGAGGCACAATCAAACACCGTATCAAAATCAGCTTCAGATAAATTAAAATAACCCAATTCTAAATCTGCCTTATGTTGACGGCGTTGGCGGATAGGGTTGGTTTGAGAAATAAGATGCCCACGAGAACGATAGGCATGAATTAATTTGATAATAGAAATATCTTGATTGCTCTGCTCAGGCGCAGTCCCATTCGTGTAAGAGCCATTCGATGTATTAGAAAAGTCATACCCACGAAAAAAATCAGCCCATTGCGAATCAACACTTTTAGGATCGTTTAAGTAGTCTTTATAAAGTCCCTCGATATACTCGGGATGTGCATTATTTAAATAAGAAAATTCTGTCATTTGCGTCACCTTAATTTTTTTTCAAACCTGCCTATTGTAAGAGTAAGTGCCATAAAGAACAAGATTTTAAACATAGTAAGTAAAAAAACTAGTTAAAAAATCAAATTTGGTTAGATTTTATAGTGTTTTTTTTAAGAATAGCACGTAAGCCAAGGTGAGCTTATATAAGTTATACGTAATTAAACAGTAAAAACCTTGATGAAATTATCCTAATTATGAAACAATACGAGGATGACAGAATTGCCAAAAAAGTATCGGCCTCAAGACAGAGAGGCGCACTGGAAAGATCAGTGGGAAGAAGCTAAAGATTATCAATGGCAGGGAAGTGCTGATAGAGAAAACGTTTTTTCGGTAGATACACCGCCCCCAACAGTTTCTGGATCGTTACATATTGGCCATGTATTTAGTTATACCCACACCGATGCACTTGCTAGATATCAGCGTATGAAAGGTAAGGATGTGTGTTATCCCATGGGCTGGGATGATAATGGATTACCTACAGAGCGTCGTGTTCAGAATGTTTATGGTATTCGCTGTGATGCTACGCTTGCTTATGATGATTCGGTCACATATAGTAGCGATCATAAGCGTAAACCCCATGAATTTATTGCAGTTTCTCGACAAAACTTTATTGAAGCATGTGAGCAGTTAACAACAGAAGATGAAGCTGTATTTGAAGGTGTTTGGCGTCGTTTAGGATTATCTGTTGATTGGACCCTTCGTTACGAAACAATTAATGACCATTGTCGAGCTATATCACAACAATCATTTCTAGAGTGTGTTGAAAAAGGGATGGTTAAGCATGTGGATGCCCCTGGAATGTGGGATGTTGATTTTCAGACGGCGGTTGCTCAAGCAGAGATTGAAGATAGACCCATGAAGGGAGCCTATCATCATATACGTTTTGATGTTGAATCTGGGGAGCCTTGTATTATTGCAACAACACGACCAGAGTTATTACCTGCATGTATTGCGGTGGTTGTGCATCCTGAGGATAAACGCTATCAATCAATGATTGGGAAGTTTGCAATTACCCCTTTATTTCATGCCCGAGTGCCAATTCTAGCATCGACCCATGCGGACCCAGAAAAAGGCACCGGTGTTGTTATGATTTGTACGTTTGGTGATGCGGATGATGTTGCGTGGTGGAAGCAGTCAGATTTGCCATTAAAGCAAATACTGGGCCGAGATGGTTGCTTAATGCCATTAACATTTGGCCAAGAACCATTTTCAAGTTTAAGAGCTACTTTAGCACAAGAAAATTATGATCAGCTTGTAGGTAAGCGAGCTAAAAAAGCTAGAGATGTGATTGTAGCTTTATTACAACAAGAAAATTCTAGTGTTGATGGTACAACTAGAGCGTTAATAAAAGAGCCAGAACGTATTGAGCATCCTGTAAAGTTTTATGAAAAAGGCGATTCGCCGGTAGAGTTAATACCAACACGGCAATGGTTTATTGATATTTTAAGTTCAAAAGAAGACTTAAAAGCACAAGGCGATAAAATCCAATGGCATCCTAACTTTATGAAAACACGTTATCAGCATTGGGTGGAAGGGTTAAATCAAGACTGGTGTATTTCTAGACAGCGCTTTTTTGGAGTACCTTTTCCAGTGTGGTATCCGATTGATGATCAGGGAATTGTTGATTATAGTTCGCCTATCTTTGCAACAAAAGAGCAGTGTCCGGTAGATCCATTAACCCAGTGTCCTAAAGGGTATCAACCCGACCAACGAGATAAACCGCTGGGCTTTACAGGCGATCCAGATGTAATGGACACCTGGGCAACGTCTTCGCTTACACCTCAACTTGTAAGTCATTGGGGAAAAGATAATTCGCGACACGAGTCTATTTTTCCGATGGATATTCGACCACAATCCCATGAGATTATTCGAACATGGGCATTTTATACAATTGTTAAAGCGTGGATTCATGAAAAATCAATTCCTTGGAAGAATGTTGTTATTAGTGGCTGGGTATTGGATCCGTATCGAAAGAAAATGTCGAAATCCAAAGGCAATGTAATCACTCCGGAATATTTAATGGATCAGTATTCAGCAGATGCTATTCGCTATTGGGCTTGCAAAGCTCGATTGGGTACAGATACGGCGTTTGATGAAGGCGTGTTTTCTGTTGGTCAGAAATTAACTACCAAATTATTTAATGCAGCTAAATTTGTGATTTTACAAGTATCTGAAATAGAATCATTATCAATCGATAATATTGTGCATCCGTTGGATTGCGATTGGATGGAGAGTGTTTATGAGGCTGTTGATACAGTAACAGATGCGTATGAGCGATTTGATTATGCCATGGCTTTAGATGTGACAGAGCAGACATTTTGGACATTTTGTGATCATTATATAGAACTTGTTAAAGGAAGAGCTTATCGAGAGGAAGATTCGAAAATGCGCTTATCTGCTTGTGCAACATTATTAGAAACATTATCAATTTTATGTCGACTGTTTGCCCCCGTTGTACCTTTCGTGACTGAAGAGATTTGGTCGTGGCGATTTACGCATCTTAGTCATAGTATCCACAAGGCATCATGGCCAAGCAGACCGCTTGCAGATACAGCCGAAATTCCTCGCGGAATTTTTGAATGTGCAAAAGTAATTTTAAATGATATCAGAGCACGCAAAACTCAGGCTCAAAAAAACATGAAATTTCCAGTACAACAGTTAGAAATACGAGGTAATTCTATTTTTCAAACACAATTTAAGCATGCAGAGGGGGATATTGTTCGAGCAGGTACAGTGGCCTCTACAGAGTTTATATTACAAGAGTCATCAGAAAAACCAGAGATTATAATTACGCTTGCCGATGGTGCATCGATTAAGTAATACGTTTTAGAAACTAAGAAACCTAGACGTATAATTTAGAAAAAAATTACAGGAAAACTTAAGTATAGCTTATTTATTTAATATCTTAGTAATGAGTATTTCTCGGCTAATCAAAAAATATATTATTTAAATTAAAGCTATTTATAGCCCTCATTTGTTTCATAGTGATAAAGCAGTGTAAGAAAGCATATATAACTATATGTTAATTGAGTTAATTTACAAGTATAAAAAGTAGCCCTACTTTACGATCTATTTGTGTTTAAAAAAACCTAGATAAGGGGATTAAGTTATGGGGGCTTATCGATGCATACTAATAAGCAAAACAGAGATAATAAAGATCGTTGTTGATAGGGGGGGTTGGAGATATTCGTTCAGGACCCTCCATACAAAGAAGTGCCAGTAGCGATTCTTTAAAGTTACATGAAACCGAAAAAGAAATTTTAGATAATTTTAAAGTTTTTGATTTTACCAAATTTAGTAGACAGAAAAAAAATAATATTCAATATCAAGATGTAGAAAGTCATTTAAAAGAATTAGACAGCAATTCTCATGAATGGAACTCTATTAACGAAAATTTTGAAGGAAATTTAAGTTTATTAAGAGTTGATTATCAAGTAGCATCTCTCAATAAATTTGATCAAAAAGAAAACCCTTCATTAGATTTGCTTAAAAATACGGCAAAAGAGTTAGCTGTCAGGCTTGAGGCCAAAATAGAAAAAAATAAAACATTGAGTATTAAAAATATTACAAGACAAAATACTATAAAACGACTAACTAAACGTCTGCATAATATCCAGTATCTTTTAGAAAACTTTTCAAGCAATACAGAAAATCAAATTGTTGGGACGATTGGTTGGGGAGAGCATTGTTCAATACAGCTTGAAAAAAAAGCAGGGATAAGTCAACTCGATGGCGTGATAGTTAAGGAAGGGGATGTTATTAAGTATTATCAATTATCAACAAGTATCGATGTTTTTAGCAGACAACCATCTAAAAGTTCAAAAAATCTTATTAATCAAAAAGATTTATATACTATTGGAGATGAAGATTCAAGCTCAGTATTTTCAGGAATTTCTGATGATGTACAGAGTATGGGTAGTATAGGTGTTCTAGAAGAAAGAATAGCACAGGGGAAAATTATAGTTCGTGGTCAAGGAGGAATCTTCCCTAGGGAAAAATCTAAAGTTAGATTTAATCCGTATAATCGGCCTAGTAAAACAAAATTACATGAAGATCCACCATCATTAGCTCATGGTGGGGCTCAGCCGCTTGGTAATGTAGGTAGTACAGTAATAGGACTCAAACATGATAAAGAAGTTATTGATTTAGAAAGTAATTCGATAAACGCGCAATTAAAAAAAGTCTCATCCCCGAGTTCAGTCCCAGGTTCTCAAGTTAGCTTATCGGGGGGTTCTAGTACATCTAGTAGTTCAAGCGATAGCCGTGGCAGTACTAGTTTGACTGATACACCTCAGACAAGTCCTTCTGGTGAGTTAAATCAGCAAAATCAAGACGAGGGAGGTGTTTTAGATTTAGTTAATAACGTAGCAACTCAAGTAGGGGATCTTGCGAAAGGTTTATTTGGATCAGCTCAGCCAAAACGCAGTAGTGATGGTAAAAAACTTGAAATACCTAGTGGCGAGAGCTTAGCTAATAACATAAATGAAGAGGGAATACCCGATTCTACCAGGCCTTCCAGCTCTCCTAGCCCCTCCAGCTCTCCCAAATTTCCTAATTCACAAGATGGGCGTTTAGATTTAGGGGGTATTTCTGATGCTTCATCAAGTAGTAACAATAATGGAGGATTAGGTGGCGTTGCTTCACATGCAAAAAAAACCGTTAGTAGTGAAAATTCATCAGATATCACGGGAGCCTTGGGAGGTCCTTTTAATAGTTTATCAAGTAAAACAAGTGAAAAAGGGCCAGGTGGGCTTGATAATCCTAAGACTCCGCGACCAAGACCACCACAATCACCACGAGGGGAGGAGGCTAAAGATATAAGGCCTTCCAGCCCTCCTAGTAGTAGAGGTTTAGGTGGGGTTTGGGAAAGTGCGGGAAACTTACTTGGTATCACGAGATTGGGAGATCTTTTTAATTCCTCTAAAAGTCAGCTAGGTAGTGCCGAACAAGAAGGAACATCTACAAGCCAAGCATCAATGGCTAATAGTTTAACTAGTAATCTAACTGAATCTTTGGAAGGTGTTGGTTCATATGTAAAAGGCTTACATGCTAGTGATGCTACTCCACCACAAACACCACGCTCTAAACCCACGTTTTCCGAACATCAAGAACCTTCTTTAGACACCATACGTTTTATGGAAAAAATTACAATGCAACGTTCCACAAGACAAAAAATTTCAAATTTTATTTCAAAATATCAATCTTCTAGTTTTCCAAATACGTATCCATCAAGCAAGCAAGCAAGCATCCGCTGTTGAAGCGTATATTAGAGGTGCTGACGATATTACTATTGCAAAAAGTAAGCAAGCAGTTCAGAAAATGATAATACATAAAGCTAAGGCTGATGAAACATTAAAAAAACAACTTTTAGGAGAATCAAGGCAGGGGCAATCAGCTGGCTTATCTTCAGACGTAAAACCCTTTATATCATTAATGAGTATGCTGGATAAGGGTGCACAAAAGATTGTGCGCTATGAACTAAGTATTTCAGAATTTTCAAATCAGGGGTTGGATCAGGGGGTAGATCAGACTAAAGATTTTGAAACGTTATCATCAGATCTTACAAAAAGACTAACTGGCATTGGAAGAGGCCAAGATAGAAATAGTGAGTCAGTTACAGACTGTTTTATGCGATTGGCAAAAGTTGTAAAGTTTGAAGGCGGAGGGCAATACTGCGAACGATTAAAAGATATAAGTCAAATAAATGATTCAGCATTAAAAGAGTTGCTTGAAATATATCGAATAACACCTCAAGAGCCCAAAGGAAAAAGTTTAAAAAAACCGTGGGGTAGTTTGAGTGATGATGAGAAGATACGGCATCGTAGGTCAACATTAGTAGCTGATCTAAATTCTAAAATAAAACGCGATATAGCTAGCGTTGCTCCTTTGGTTAAAGCAATAAAAAGTTCAAGTGACCTTCAAACAGAATTGCTTAACCAGTTAGGTATGAAAGATATTAAAGATAAATCAAAGAGTATGCAAAATTTTCTTACAAACGTTCCATCTCAAGATCAAAAAGAAGGTCACGATGAAATTTCAGAAAATTTAAAAAAAACATTACAGCAATTAAAAACCGTGTCGAAGATAAAAGAAATGCCAGAATTTAAAATGCCAGACTCTCAAAAATCAGATTTAAAATCAATTAGTATAAATTTAGAGATCGAAAGTCCTCAAGTTAAACAATCTGAAAAAATAGAAAGAAGAAAAAATGAAATTAAACATTTATTTGAAATTGAGAGTAATGATGTTGATGAACTTATAAAAGAATTTACAATAAATTACCACTCATCTAAAGCTAATTTATCCTCTTTTTTAGAGAAGTTGTTTCCAAATAATATAGAAGATCAAAAAACCTTTGTGGCAAATTATCTTTATCCGTTGGCAGCTACTCAAATCCAAGAAAGCGTTTTACAAAGTGACGGTAATAGCGGATATGTTGCAAATCCTGCTAATTCAAAAATGATTCGGCAGTTAATAGATGATCATGGTATTAGTAAGGCACTTGATTTTATAGGGCAATCTTTTTGGGGTTTTAATCCTCAAGGTGATTCAAGTTCCCCTGCAATATCAACATTATTAAGTAATTCACAACTTTCTGCAGTTTTAGGAATGTGTAAGGTAGCTAAGGATGGGCGTAGCCAAACGATCAAATTAAAGGCAGGTGAAGGGAAAACGTATTTATCTAAAATTGCTCCAAAATTATTTCCAGAAACCTTTAAGTTTCCCATAATTCATATTGCTCCATTTGCTCAAGATGATATCGGTGAGGAGTTAACGAAAGATAATTTTACTAGGTTAGTAAGTGGAAAGCATTATTGGGTTAAAGCTGAGACATTAGAATCATTGTTAGATAGACAAGGTGGCCAAAAAATTGAAAGTTTAAAAAAATCGTATATATTTTGCGATGAGTACGACCGTTATTTGCCTTTAACTAAGAAATTAAGTGATAGCGGTATTACTAGACAATGTTTGATGTCTGCAACCGATGATTTAAAGATTTTGAAGAAACGCTATGAAAATGCTTACAGTCGATTAGATCCCTTGGTTGATCGTAATTTTCTAGAGAGTTTCCCGGAATGGTTAGGATTTGGGTATTCAGATATTGATACAGCAAAAAGTTCATCAGAAGAATTTAAAAAATATCTAGATGCTCTCAAACCTAAAGAGTCAACATTGAGTAAAAAATTAACATCCTTAACAAATAAATTAAGAGGCTATGTCGATCGATATGTAGATCAGATCCAGCACGAATTTAAGAGAGATATGGCATTTAAACAAATTAAAGACAATTTAGATAATTCATTATCTCATTTTTTGCCTTCTAAAGATGAACTAACTAGCTCTTTTGGAGCTAATCAGGGATTAAAAAAATTACAAATAATCATGCCATCACTAGAAATTGTTGGCCAAAAAAATGAGATTCAACAAGAAGATATTGTTCAAAAAACGCCTAATACAATAGCTGAAGAAATTAGCCAGTGGAAAAGCAGTGAGGGCATAACGTCTTCTGTTTTTGTGCATTTTTTAGCACCGAAAGGCATGGACGGTTTTAAGGAAGGGGCATCGGTTGTGTGTAAAATTGGTGAGCAGACAGCTAGTTCTGATAGCAGCAATGACATTCATTTGTGTATATATGATCGATTTAATAAAGTCGGAGGAGATTTTGGAAAGTGGAGTGAGGGAGTGGATTATCAAGCCTTAGATACACGAATCCCAAAATCTGATGGCGACTTATCAGAGTCCTTATTATATCAACTTTCGTGCCGAAATCGTCCGGTAAGTAGTAGTAAAAAATGTGAGTTAACCCTATTTACGACAAATGAGCCTGCTAATAAAGACAGCTTTTTACAAAATCTTAAAGAAAAAGAATCAAAATTAACAGCTCAACGAATTAAAGAGCAAACGTTAGCAAAGTACAATCAAAAAAGAAACGAATTTTTGAAAATCGCCATCTATGATTTTATAAATAGTATTCCTGATGAAGTCGTTAAAAATAAAATGAAAGCAATAGTCGCTAGATCAGGAGTTAGATTTAAATCTAATCCAACAAAAATAGATGTTTCTGAGATAATTCTAGATGAATTTTTGGACAATCATTTTTCTGAAAATAAGCATTACACTATTGATGATGTAGCAGGAAAATTAAATCAAGAATATTTGAAGTTAATCAAATCGCAATATTTTGAACAAGATCTATTGGGTAATATGGCAGTAAAAACCATTGCAGATGCAGTTCAAGCTATAGTGAGCCCTTTAGAGTTTCAGCGTACTAAATTTAAAGATATTGGAAAGAATGATAGTGAGGTGGGAAAACAAGTTTATGATACATTAAAAGAACAAGGGGTTAGCGATAAAGGAATCGAAAAAATTAAAGAATTTGACCCATCAGGTATTAAAAATATAAGAGATCATATAATAAAAGTTTTAGATGGTCTTGGAAATCCCAAAGAATTAGCTATAAAGCCTTCACCACTACTTCAAAAAGCACAAACACGTTATGAGTATTACAATCCAAACAAAATTAACTAAAATTAAAGGTATTTCTAATACGATAAAATTTAAGTTGCAACTTTACCTATATAAATTACGATATTAAATATATTTCGATAATAAATTATAGTTTATGTTAAAACTACATTCGTAAGTAACGATGTGTAGTTTGAGGAGAGTTGTTGTAATGCGTAGTTGTTTGCCATGTTTTCAATGGGGGAGGGCTGGAAGAAAAACAGGTCCTGATTATCAAGAGCCAAAAGTAGATGTAGATCTAACGTTAAATAATGCAGCAAGCCCGAACCCTCATACAAAAGGATCCAAGCAAGAGCAATGTAACCAAAACGAACTAGGGTCAGGAACCCCTAATAGTGGGGAAACAAAATTAACGAAAACGCAATGGGAAGAAAGAGGACTAGGGCCAGGGAGAATAGACTATCATAACGAGGTTAATTCACCACCAACACGAACACCAACACCGCCACCAATACCACGAACATCTGTTCCCAGTCCCTCTCAATATAGGGGTGCTGATCCAGATATTAGCCCTCAATTAATTAATAGCGGGATCCTTTTAAATATAAAGGAGTTAACAACAGCAGGCCAAGAAACAGTATATAGTGCAAAAGCAGAAAAGGTTAAATTACCAGAACAACAAGATGAAGAAAAATCTAAATTTAATGGTGATATGTTAATATTTATCAATTCTCAAGAAAAAACGGATAGAATAGTTATGCATGGCAATGGGAGAAAACAAACAAATAATGGTAAAAGGGTTGTGATAGAAAACGGTTATTTTAATCACGGAGTTTTTGAAAAGGGCTTTAGAGTTGTAAATCCCGTAAAACTTTTAAAAGATGATCGGATTGATTTTTATACTATTTCAGGGAGCTTTAAAAAAGATCGTAATGGTTCTAATTTAAATGGAATAGGCAAAATTAAAATTGGTAACTTAGAAATTAATGCAAAATTTGAAGACGGAGTTCCGCAAACAAAAACAATGCGTGTTTATGAATTAATGAGAAATGGATATGGCCCACAGGAATTAAGTGTAGTAGAAAAAGATAATAACCAATTCCTTTTAATGGATGGGAACGGTGGTGTAGTTGAGTTCCTTGTTAATTCTCAAGAATCTGTAGATTATCAGTTAAAAAGGCTAGATGATTCTACATTATTAAAAATAGAAGGATTTACCAATATAAATAGATTAGAAAAGCCTATTACTATTGGTAATGAAGATTATACCCATGAAGCTTTCCTAGATAAGATGGATGATGGTTGTGGCATACAAGCAAACTATTTAGTGTGTATTGACGATGTGCCCGGTGGGGGTGGTTTTAGACAAGTAAAATCGATGTTGCATGGCCAAGAAAAACGTACAGAAAGGATAGGTGATTTAATCGTTGAGATGGAAGGGGAATTTAGAAATAATGCATTCAATTCTGGAACAAAAATCTTTAAAACTTTAGAGGGGCAAGTTGTATGTGTAGTTGAGGGGAGTTTTATTCAAGAGGGTGGTGTTGATAAATTACATGGAGACGGTGAAGTTCGTGTTGGAAGCTGCTATAAAATCACTGGAAGCTTTGTTAATGGTAAAGTAAAAGTTGATGGTACAGGAACATCTTATCGAATTAATGATGATAAAAAAGAAGAAGCGTTGGGGGGTCTTTTACGTGCAACAGACCAAGCAGGTGAAAAGCCTAAGTTTTTACCCCCAAGTAGAGAAAAAGATAGAGGTAATTATAGCGTATCTTTTAATGATGAAAAACAAGTGAAACGTATTATGATTTTCGATCCTGCAAATGGTTCTTATAGATTGAAAGAAGACGTTAAAACAGCATCTTAATAGGAAGCTAAGTTTGTAAAAATCACAGCTAATTATCACGTAATCTTATCACAAAAATACGTTGGGAGTGTCAGCTAAAAAAAGCAGGCACTCTAAAGATAAAAAAAAGACGCAACTTTTTAAAAAATAAATACGATAACAAAATAAAACTGTAATTTTTAGAATTATTAGCTGTTTTTTTAAATAATAAAAAGTAATTTAGGGAGTTTTGTTATGAAATGTTTTCCATTTAAGAGTTGTTTTCCAAGTTTAATTGTTTTAGGAAAACCTACAGAGGTGCAGCAAAGTGCTGCAGAGGTGCCGCAAAGTACTGCAAAGGTGCAGGAAAGTGCTACAGAGGTGCAGCAAAGTGCTGATTACAAAAATAAAAAATATAGTGAAAAAAGAGAAGAAGTTATAAAAGATCTTTTTAAAAAAACTGGCTTAGATTATAAAGATTTATTTTATGAAATTGGCTCAGATAATAAAGCCCCTCAGAAACATTCTAAAGACCCTCAGCAAGATTCTCTAGGTTATGCAGTCTTTAAAGTGAACTTTAAGAAAAGTTTAAAGAAGGACCTTGAAAACCTTAAAAAGTATATAGATAAGCAAAAAAATAGAGATTTTTGTGAAATAAAAGTAAATTCAACAGAATTTAATTTCAAAGATAAAGATGGAAATAAAACACCTGGAAGACATGGGGAATGTGCTGCAATACTGGAGTTTTTACCAAAAGAAATTATAAAATGTGCTCTTGAGAATGAATTAGAAAATTTTTTCGATGCTACAAATCGTTTAAAGACAGGAGCTGAGGGCGGGGATAGTCCTAAAAATTTAATAGAGCCTGTACAAATTAAACAACCTGAATCTACGCCTTTAAATTTTATGCAACAAAAAAAAGTTGAAGTTGAAAAAGTTAGGGCCTTAAAAAAACCAATAACAAATTTTGTAAATTCATCTGATGCGAGTCTAAAGGTTTCTAAAAACGATCAGTCGATTACAGTCAAAGATAATAAATTTAATTTAACTGTGTTTAAAGATTCAAAAGAAGTTGAAGAAATTGAAGAATTACAAGAATTAAAAAGCTCAAAAGAATTAAAAGAATTAAACAAGGAGCTATGCAAAAAAATCAAAGATTTAGTTGGTATTAAACAAGGTAAAAAATTGTTTAAAAAATATAAAATATATATAGATAAATCTAAAACTAATAAGATCCTTATTAAGGAAATAGCTAGTGGTCTTGTTTTTACGCTTGAAAAAAGGCTAGAAGTTGAGAGCGGGGGTAGAGCTGAAGTTTCAAGTCAGACAGAATCATCGACTCAATATTTTGAGGACATTTCACGGGATCCAAGTGCAGCAACTCGATCAACACGCTTTGAGGATGCTGATTGGAGCAGTAGTGTTGATGAAAATTCAGGACCGATAGCACAACAAAGTGCGCAACAAATAGTAAGAAGTGGTCCAGAAAGGGGACCAATACACAATAGTAAGTTAGATAAGAAATTTCAAAGAAGTGTGTCTTTTTTTCTTGGTACAGAGACAATCGATGAAAGCGATAGAGATAGTGATCAAATCGGTAGAGATTCTCAAACCTCACATATAACACAACAAGTAGTAATTGATGGTGTAATTCCTGTTAACAGAGGATGTATAGTACCTAGTTTAAATTTAGTTGGTGACGGTACAGCTGCTCAAGACTCTCGTGGGAGTGGCCAACCAGCGGGCACTGGGGTAGGAATTGAGACTCCTGGTACTGTCCAGCTTACAAGTGCAAAAGAGGGTGGTGGAATCTCTTCTCGTAAAGAAGCATCATCTTCAATGTTTGATCCATTATTAGCTGGCTTAGGCCTTTGGGTCAAAGGATCTGCCACTCCGAACACAGGCCAGGATGTAAGTGCAGAAGGGGTTGGTAGAATCTCTTCTCGTGAAGAAGAACCATCTTCAATGTTTGATCCATTATTAGCTGGCTTAGGCCTTTGGGTCAAAGGATCTACCCCTCCGAACACAGACTCGCATGCAAGAGTAGCCGAGATAGTTGAAGAACCTTCTAGTTTATCTGCTAGTATAACTCCATCACCCCACCAAGCAGGGAGCTCTAGGCAAGGAGTTGTTGCTGCTTCTCTTGGTAGACCAATGGTACTTGATGTTCGGCGTATTAATCAACCACAACGTGGGTCAGCATTAGATACTAGTAGTTCTCCTCGTAATGGCCAAGCAGGGAGAGATGGGTTTAGAGCTAAAGTTCCTATTAGCAGCCTTCGCGAAGGACCGGACGCACACCAGCTTACAAGTGCAGAGTTGGGATTTCAAGAAGGTGGTCGTTTCTGGACTTTAACAGATTCACGCCTTTCAATGACTCCTCCTCAAGATGGAGGTATTACAATCGTTAGCGGTGATCAAAGCCCTCGTTATCAACAAGGACATCAAGCATTAGATACTACTACTAGGGTTGATGAAGAAGGGAGCCAGAAGAGTGGGTCAGATAATTCTGCTGTTTCTACTGGTCAAACTGGGGGTGACAGCAAGAGTGGGATTTTCGGATTGATGGAAAGTGCAATTAAAGGGCTTGTTTTTCCAGAAGATGATCAAGTCTTTGATATGAGTGGCCAAACAGGGATCTCTGAGGCAAATAAGCGTTCTGCTTCAGATACTACTAGTGCTGATGAAGCAGGGAGCGCTAAGTTAGGAGGTGGTTCTGCTTCTACTCAAGCTCATAGGCAAGAGATTGTCGGTGGATCGAATTTTGGACGAACGATGGGCTTGTTTGATGTTTTTGGAAATTGGGTGGGTTTAGTACCTAAAGAAAAAAACATCAGTGAGGATAATAATAGGTCATTGGCGGATGTTCAGAAATCATGGGGTGCCGTTAGAGCCAATGCATCAGCTTTAAAGCTTAGTGAGACTTTTACTAGTGCCCAAACATTAATTTTTGGAGATGATCATGGGGGAGGTGACCCCAGTGATCTTTTGGCTGCACAGGGCTCACCAAGAGCTTCTAGTGTACAAGGTGAGTCACTTTCTCTGAGTACTCAGGAGCAACAGGTTCGGATGGGGGGAGGTTCTGGACGTAATTTGTTTCAGTTTTAAACCCCATCCCAAAACCCTAAACCCCC
>Ga0255759_10003329_pt1 | contig 14113 bp, 8 predicted proteins | sample 101ome_20_FD_179959 | JGI IMG/M metagenome (GOLD analysis project Ga0255759, IMG submission 179959) | Coastal salt marsh microbial communities from the Groves Creek Marsh, Skidaway Island, Georgia - 101404AT metaG (version 2) | ecosystem: Environmental > Aquatic > Marine > Intertidal zone > Salt...
TCATCATAACTTACTCTCCCCATCTCTTCAGAAGAATGAGCAACACCTAATTCTTCCATTTTTTTATCTGGAATAAAATATAAACCTACAAGGTCAGCTCTTGCTTCTTCTAAAGTTGAAGCATAACTTTTTAATGTCTCTTTAGGAGTACCAACACCCTCTACTATTTGACCTGATGCGTGACCAATGACCTCATGAAGTGAGGTATGAAGATTATCAGCCTCTTTACCATATTTCTTTTCAAGTTCAATCCCTACTTTATCATACCCAAACTCTTCCAACCTTCCGCTAGAACCGGCCTGACCATAAGCATATAAAATATTTCCTAAAGAAATAGATTTTGATCCATGATTTGCTCTTATCCAGTTAGCATTAGGTAGATTTATTCCTATTGGGGTGGAAGGTGAGGCATCACCTGATTCTCCAGCAACATTAACGGTGTTATATGATATTCCTACAACATTTTTCTTTTTATGTTCATCCATTATTGTTGAGTTATCTTCAAACCATTGAGCTTCCTCAGATATAGCAGACATTTTCCTACTCATTTCAAAATCTTTAATTTGTACAACTGATTCGTAAGAACCTCTGTATCCTTTTGGGTCATTATAAACTTCTATAAATCCATTGATATAATCTACATCACCCTCAGTAGTTTCTACCCAGGCAATGTTATAATCATCCCATACTTTTAAATCTCCAGTCCTATAATATTCGATAAGTAGATCAAATGCTTTCTTTTGTTTTTCATTTTCTGCTACTTCTCTAGCTTTTTCAATCCAATAAATAATTTTTTCAATAGAACTAGAATATAATCCTCCAACCTTATATGTTCTCTCAACTAGTTCTCCATTTTCTCGGACTAATTTTGAGTTTAAACCAAATGATAGAGGTTTGTTAAGGTCTGGTGATTTTTTACTACTATAGAAAGAATCAATATCCTTTTCAGTAATGTCTTCACCATAAAAGTTTACTGCAGATCCTAAAACTAGTCCCTTGCTCTGATCTCTATTTACTTTTTTTATATCGTTGTCATTAAAGATTACATCAAAAGCTTCTTGGTTAAGTTGAGTATCAGTTTCAATTAGTAGATTTTTTAAATATTCTTTTGAAAAGTTAGGATCAAACTTATCGTTCGAGTAATGATGATGTATCCCATTTGCAAACCAAATTCTTTTAAGATATACTTCAAAACTTTTCCATTCATCTGCATTTTTATTCCCATCATAATTTGTATATATCTTTTCGAGAGCTCTTCTAATAGATAAATTATGTCTATAATTTTGATCATACATTATATCTCTGCCTGCAAGTCCAGCTTCAGTAAGAAAGTATACAAGTTTTTTTTGGTTTAGGCTAAGCTCATCAAAACCTGGAATTTGATATCTTAAAACCTGAATATCTTCAAATTTTTCGGCGAAGAAATTAAACTCTTTTATAGCCTCAGAATTATTATTACAGCTGAAAAGTGTAATTATTGATAATATATATATTGATAATAGTTTTCTCATAGTTTAATATTTACGGAAAATTAATAAAAATTTAGTAAGATTTAATTTTAGACTTTCTGATGGAATCTTTTTGTTCATGACTTAAACTCTTTCCTTCAAATATTCCATTTGACTCCCAGTCACCATAATTAGGGTTTGGTAAAACAATTAATCTAGTACCAAACTCAGTGCTAAGATCATCAGTGTATTTTGTTCTTTCTTTAGAAAGCTTTTCTTCAAATTCATCATTAAAGTCAGAAAGATTATCACCAATTAACATAATAACTTCATAATTGTTAAAAACAGATTTTCTTCTTTCACTTTTACTTCTACTTTCGTTTCTTAGAAGAACATTTGACTTTTTTGCGTCTGGAAAACCTAGCTTTTTAAGATTGTTAACTGTTGCGTCTATTTGTTCAGAATATCTATTAGATATATAAAAAATTTCAACACCTTTATCTGCAGCGTATTTTAAAAATTCTAATGATCCAGGAATTGCTTCAGCTATCTCTAAGTTTCCCCATTCAATCCAACTTTCTCTGTTATAAGTAGTATTACTTAAAATAAGTTTTCCATCATAAGGACTATTATCAAGAACTGTCTCATCTACATCTGCTATTATAGCTAAAGGTTTATCATATTTTTTTTCAAAAAAGAATATTGCATTTAAGTTTATTTTTGCAGCATTAAATGCCTGATAACATAGTGCCCTATATTCTGCAGAGTTTTGAGTCCAAACCTGAGCCTGAAGTTTATAATCATTGTTTGTCTCTTCTTTAATTTGGTTACATGACAAAAGTGTCATAAATGATAAAATAATGTATTTATTCATAATTTACCGTTTTCTCTAACATTTGATCCTTTTATTCCAGTGAGATTATCTCCCATATCTTTTCTTGCAATTTCTGCAAGATCTATAAGTTCTTCAACAATTTCTGGATAAAGTTTAATAACATCATATTCTTCACCTGGATCTCTTCTCAAATTATAAAGCTCAAGTCCTGTTTCTATCCTACTATATGGGCCACCATGTCCATCGTTTTTTGGTAGTACTCCTTCATATGATCTTGATGCGTGTGGTAAAATGAGTTTCCAGTTATCTTTTCTTACTGCTTCAAGGTTATTATTACCATAGTAATAAAAGAAGTGATCTCTTGGCTTTGAATCTTTACCTTCTAATATTTCAAAAATATTAATTCCATCAATTTTGTGACTAGGTAGTTTTGCATCTACTATCGAAGCTATTGTAGGGAATAAGTCAATTGTTGAGGAAAGTTGATTTGCTATTTTTCCTCTTGGAATTACATTTTTCCACATCATTACTGTAGGTACTCTTTGTCCTCCTTCAAAACTTGTTCCTTTACCTTCCCTAAGTCCTCCAGTTGAACCAGCATGATTTCCAAAATTAAGCCAAGGTCCATTATCACTTGTGAATATTACTAATGTATTTTCTAGGATATTATTTGATTCTAAAGATTTTATTATCTCCCCTACAGACCAATCTAATTCCATCATTAGATCACCATATAAGCCTTGATTACTTTTACCAAGAAATTTATCAGATACAGCTATAGGTACGTGAGGCATGGAGTGTGGAACATATAAGAAAAAAGGATTGTCTTTATTTTCATTAATAAATTTAATCGATTTCTCTGTGTATAGAGTAGTTAGCATTGCCTGATCCTCTAAGGTTTTTATCTTTTTTATTTTTTTAAAATCTTCAATTAATGGTAACTGGGGATAAGTTTTTTTTTTCCAGTTAGAGGTATCAGAAATTTGATTACCGTCAAAGTCAACTGGCCACATGTCATTAGAGTAAGGTATTCCAAAATAAGTATCAAAACCATGATTATTTGGTAGGAATTTTTTGTGATGACCAAGATGCCATTTCCCATAAATAGCTGTTGTATATCCCTTATCTTTTAACATTTCTGCAATTGTTATTTCGTCATCATGAAGCCCATGGTTAGAGTAGGGCATAAGTGCACCGCTTATTCCAATTCTATTTGGATAAGTTCCAGTTAAAAGTCCTGCCCTGGAAGCACTACAAACTGCTTGCGCAGAATAAAAATTTGTAAAGAGCATTCCCTCATTTACCATATTATCAATATTTGGTGTTTTATAATTTATTGCACCAAAGTTTGATATGTCTCCGTAACCTAAATCATCCATAAAAATGATCACAATATTAGGGGAGAGGTTTTTTCTATTTTCTGTGCACGAAAAGGTTAATAAAAAAAATATGCTAATTAAGTATTTCATCATATCTATACTTAGTAATTTAGAGAAATTTTACTATGAAAATAAAGTATGTAATAATAATATTATTATTATCCTCATTCTACACATTTTCTCAAGTCCCTACTGGAAATTGGAGTGTAGAACCTGATCCTTTCCTTGAAAATCAACAAATAACTTTAACGGTTTCTGATATTAACTCTGGAAATTTAGGAGGGATTAGTGACATATACTTATGGACATGGTATACTAAATCTGATGGTGGATCAACTAATGCTGACAGTCAATGGAATGGTCAATGGGAAAGCTCTAATGAATCAATGAAGATGACTAGAAATTCCGACGGATCCTATAGTTACATCTTTACTCCATCACAGCTTTTTGATGATACTGGAATAGAGACCATTGGTGTGTTAGCAAAAGCTAAAAATGGATCTGGAGATAAAAAAACAGCTGATTATATTTTTGAAGTTGGTGTCTTTAGTTTAACAATGATAAGTCCTGAGGAAAACATAACTGTCATTGAGTTTGGATCAAATCTTGAAATCAAGGCAGAGTCAAGTGTGATTTCAGATTTTAAATTAGAAAAGGATGGGGATATTATAGATCAAAAAAATAATCTTAGTTCATATTCATATCTTGTTCCTCAAATAATTGCAAGTAGTAACTTTAAACTAACTGCTATAGACAATGCATCTGGTGGTAAGGTTTCAAGAGAATTTAATGTTGTTATAAGGCCATCTGTAATATCGGAAAATATCCCTTATGATAATCTAGATGATGGGTTAAATTTTACTGAAAACTCTGTCGTTTTTGTTCTAAATGCACCCGGAAAACAATTTGTTAATATTGTCGGCTCATTTAATGAATGGGAAATATCTGATAACTATCTCATGAAATATGATAGTGCTATTGATAGATTTTGGCTAGAAATACCAGAGCTTAATAAAAACATATTCCATTCTTATCAGTACTTAGTTGATGGGTCAACTTATGTTGCTGATCCTTATTCTCCTATTATTTTAGATTCATACTCAGACTCTTTTGTTTGTAAAACTCTAGAGTGTGGTTTTACCTCATTTCCAACTTATCCTAAAGACAATAAACATGCTGCAACAATGTTTAAGATTGATGATGGATTCACTTGGGAAGATGAGGGTTTTGTACCCCCAAAGAAAGAAGAATTAATAATCTATGAGATCTTGGTAAGAGACTTCCATCAAGATAAATCTTATCAATCAATAATAGACAAATTAGATTACATAGAGAATCTTGGTGTTAATGCAATTGAACTTATGCCAATTAACGAATTTGATGGAAATGATAGCTGGGGTTATAATCCCTCATTCCACATGGCATTAGACAAGGAGTATGGTTCGCCACTTAAATTTAAGGAATTAGTCAATGAGTGCCATAAAAGAGGAATTGCAGTAATTCTTGATGTAGTATATAATCATGCGACTGGACAAAATTCATATTTTAGAATGTGGAATACTAAAACTAATTATTACGATGGAACTCCCACTTCCCAAAATCCCTTTTTCCAAATTTCTCCAGTTTCTGAATCTTACCTCAATTATTTTAATGATATTAATCACGAATCATCATATGTAAAAGATTACATGAAAAGGATTAATACATACCTGATAGATGAGTATCATATAGATGGTTTTAGATTTGATTTAACTAAGGGAATGACTAATGAAGTGGTTGCTGAAAATTACTCAGCTAAAAGAGTTAATTATCTTAAAAGTATAGCTGACGACATATGGGAACATAACTCAGACTCATATATTATTTTTGAACACTTTCAGAATTCTGAAGAGAGAGTTTTTTCTGATTATGGAATTATGTCTTGGGGAGAAGAAAATTTTCAGTATAATGAAGCAACAATGGGCTATCCTTCAGATTTAAGTGGTATTTCTCATAAAGGAAGACAATTTCCTAAGCCTACACTTATCGGATACATGGAAAGTCATGATAAAGAAAGGTTGATGTATAAAAATTTATCGTATGGAAATTCTAATGGATTTTATAATATTCAAGATTTTGATAATGCTATAAATAGAATGAAAGCTGCTGGAAGTGTTTTTCTATTAGTTCCCGGACCTAAAATGATTTGGCAATTTGGGGAGTTAGGTTATGATATTAGTATAAATACATGTGAAAATGGTGATATTAATGATAATTGTAGGTTATCCAAAAAAAAATCAGCATTTCAACTTAATATGGATACAGAATCTACCAGAGTTAATCTTTATAACGTATGGTCAAGATTAATAGAATTAAGGAAAAATGAAGATATTTTTAAAGACTTAAATTTTACTTCTGGTTTTTCTTCAAATATTAAATATCTGAAATTTGAAAATAGTAATCTGGAAAATATAAAGAAAGTAATAATAGTTGCAAATTTTGGTCTTGAAAATTATGATTTATCAAAGGTTATAGTGCCAAATGGAGAATGGTATGATATCTATAAAAATAATACAAAAATTACATTAACTGATGAGAATAGGGTGTCATTAAATCCTGGGCAGTTTATTATTTTAGCTGATAATAAAACTACAATAGAAGATAATGATGATTTTCTATTAAGTAGTGAATCTTTAATAAGTGATGACTTATTTAAGATCTATCCAAATCCTAATAATGGAGGTTTAAATATTAAGTCTAATTCTTTAAAAAGTTTGCCACTTGATATAAAAATATATAATCAAATTGGTACTGTAGTTTTACAAAAAAAAATATATCATTTTAATGATAAATTAAATTTAAAATTTTTAAAAAGTGGATTATATAATATTAAAATATCAAATGATAAATTGATATTTAATAAAAAGATATTTATTGAATAAAACACCGAAAATTTAAACATTTTTTATTTTAAAAAAACCAGAATAAAATAATTTAAATGTTATTTTTTTATCGGATTATTTACTAATATTGCCCTTATTACGTAATTAATTTGTAATTTTTTAAAATATTTTAAACTAAACTAAACTACGATGAATTTAAGAAAATTATTATCTTCTATTTTCGTTTTTACTGCCCTAAGTATAATTGTAATTAGTTGTGATGATGGTACAATACCTGATCCAATTTATGGAGTTAAGCCTAATGTAGGATTTACTTCAGCTCAGTCTGGATCTGATATTTATACTTTCTCTTTTGCTAATTCTACAACTAGTGCAGTGAAATATAATTGGGATTTTGGAGACGGATCAGCTTCAAGCGATGCAAATCCTACTCACACATATGCTCCAGATGTTGATGCTATGGTTAAAGATGGTGTTGGTTCTGTTACATATACAGTTACATTAACTGCAACAGGTGCTAATACTGAAAATGCTATGGGATGGATTCAAAAGTATACTGAAACAGTTACTATTAACTTACCAACATATGACAAAACTGATATTACTTTTGTCGTTGACATGTCTACTGCTAAGTTAGCTGAAACTGATAAAGTTTACTTTAATGGTGATATAACAGGATGGTGTGGAGTCTGTGAAGGAGGATGGAACGAAATGAAAGATGAAGATGGAGATGGTAGATATGAGATAACTATTGCTGACTTATCTACAAACACGGATTATCTATATAAATACACTCTTAATGGATGGGGCTCTCAAGAAATGTTTGAGGAAGGTGATGCCTGTACTCAAACAAATGGTGGATACACTAATAGGCTTGCTAATGTTAATAACCTATCAAATGACTGGACTCTTGACGAAGTATGCTGGAACTCTTGTGATGAGTGTGATGGTTTCTCAACTGCAGATGTAACATTTAAAGTTGATATGTCTAATTATGAGAGTCTTGGAGCTCAGACGGTTACTTTAAATGGTTCATTTAATGGATGGTGTGGTGAGTGTAACCCTATGAGTGATGCTGATGGTGATGGTATATGGGAAGTTACTATACCTAACATGGCTACTAAGAAAACTTATGAATATAAGTTTACTATTGGTAACTGGGCTGTTCAAGAAGAATTCACTGAAGGAACTGCATGTACATCAACTATTGATGGATACACTAATAGAACATTAGATGTATCTAAAGATTTCGCAGAAGTTGATTTAGATGTTGTTTGTTGGAATGAATGTGAAGAATGTAGTTAATATCTATATTTTATTAAAGAAAAAGTGAGAAGAAATTCTCACTTTTTTTTTGCTCAAATTTATGAATAATAATTTTTGAGAACATCAGTGAATCTTCTTATGTCTTCTATTTTACCAGTGCTAATTCTACACCAGTCATAGTATGGAGGGAATGGTCTTCCAACAAGAATTCCTTTATCTTTAAAATGTTCACTGAACTTGTCAATGTGAATTCCTGTCTTAAAGAATGCAAAATTTGTGTATGAATTAACATATTCTAAACCTAATTCATCGAAGGCACTATACAGTAATTCTAGAGCTTCTTTATTTTTACTTAAACTATAATTAAAAAAGCTCTTTTCATCGTAGGCGGTCATTGCTGCATGAGTAGCTAAAATATTAGTTCCAGCCATTGTGCATTTTTTAAGCTCATCTATTCTCTCTGGATTTGCAATTAAATAACCAATTCTAACTCCAGCTAATCCATATATTTTAGAAAATGTTCTCGACACAATAACATTATGACCTGCTTTAACAAGTTTAGTCATTGTAGGGTATCCGTCGTTAATTGAGTAGTCGTAGTAAGCCTCATCTACAAATACACAAGTTTTTTTTGCACTTGCTGCACAGAAATCTTCTAGGTCTTTTGCTTGAAGCATTGTGCCTGTGGGGTTATTTGGATTACAAATAAATACCATACTGGTATTTTTTGAGGTTCTTCTAGATATTTCGTTTAGGTCATAACGTAAATTTTCATCAAGAGGTACCCAATTTATTTTACAATCAAATTCTTCTGCATATGTCATGAGTGCCAGATAAGTAGGCTTACAAGCTATAATTTCTTTCTTCTCAACACCAAATAATCTACCAGTGGCTCTAAGTCCCTCATTAGATCCACCAGTTACTAGCACCATGCTAGGATCTACTCCTTCTCTTTGAGCTATTTTTTTTTCTAGTTCTGCAACTCTTCCGTAAGGATATCTACATGCTTCATCAAAAGCATTAATTATTGCCTCTCTAACTTTAGGTGAGGGTCCGTATGGATTTTCGTTGGAGCTCAGTTTAATAACTCCATCATTTTGAAGTGATTTATTTGGCTTTATATCTAACTCTTTACTGATGCCAGTTAGTGGTAGGGTTACTCCAGAGACACCTAGAAGTTTTAATAAATTTCTTCTTGTAATTTGATTGTTCATATCGATAAAATTTTTACTTTTAATATTAACTATTAACTGAATAATCTAAATATAATAAATATTATGGAAACTAAAATGATGAAATATTTTTTGACACTTTTTTCTTTCATGTTTTTTTCTAACATGACAAATGCCCAACTAAGTAAAAAATTTGAACCTATTGATATATTTGATATAGAATACGTTTCAAGTCCTGAGATTTCTCCTCAAGGAGATAAAGTTCTTTTCCAAAGAAATTTTAAAGATGTGATGACAGATAAAAATTTATCAAACTTATGGATAGTGAATTTTGATGGGAGTGATATGAGGCCAATTACAACTGGTAATTTTAATTCATTTTCTCCAAAGTGGTCGAATTCTGGTAAAATGTTTACATATAAGTCAAATGAGGAAGGTAGAACACAGCTTTATTTATACAATTTAGAGAATAACTCAGTTCAAAAACTTACAAATATGCAGTCATCAATTGGTAGTGTTGAGTGGTCCTCAGATGACAAGTACCTACTATTCAACTCTTTTGTTGAGAGAACAGAAGGAAAACTTATTAAAATGCCTAAGAAACCTAAAGGTGCTAACTGGAATTCTCCTCCGATTGAAATTGATGATATGGTATACCGATATGATGGTGGGGGTTATAGAAGACCAGGAAATAATCAAATATTCGTCCTTCCAGTAGAAGGTGGAACTCCAAGGCAAGTTAGTTTGTTAGATAAAAACCCAAGTTCTCCAGTGTGGTTAGATTCTGATAATATATTATTTTCTGCTAATCTCAATGAAAACTCAGATTTTGAGCCTAATAACTCAGATATTTATAAGTTAAATATAAAGACTGGAGATTTAAAAAAGTTAACAACTAGACTAGGGCCAGATAGATCTCCTGTTGTTTCTCCAGATGGCACTAAGATTGCTTATTTAGGTTATGACGATAAATATTTAGGCTACCAGCAGAGTTCTTTATACATAATGGATGCCAACGGAGAAAATATTAAGCTTGTATCTGATGGGTTTGATAGAAATATTAGTAATATAAATTGGATGAAAGATGGGAAAGGACTTTACTTCCAGTATGATTCTGAGGGTATGACCCGAATAGCTAGTATCACTTTGAGTGGTAGGGTAAAGGACATTGTAGATGAACTTGGTGGATTGTCTTTAGGAAGGCCATACAGTGGCGGTTCTTATACTGTATCATCTTATGGAAGGTATGCTTTCACGTATGGTAATGTGTACAATCCTGCAGATTTAGCTGTTGGGTATAATGGTACAAAAAATAGATTAACTAATTTAAATAAAGATCTTTTTGATTATAAAGAACTGGGTAAGGTGGAAGAAGTATGGTATGAGTCATCTTACGATGGAAAGAAAATACAAGGGTGGTTAGTATATCCTCCTGAATTCGATTCATCAAAAACCTATCCTTTGATATTGGAAATTCACGGTGGACCTTTCACAAATTATGGGTTTAGATTTTCTGCAGAAGTTCAACTCTTTGCTAGTAAGGGTTACTTTGTGTTATATACGAACCCAAGGGGAAGTACAAGCTATGGTAAAGATTTTGCTAATTTAATTCATCATAATTATCCAAGTCAGGACTATGATGATTTAATATCTGGTGTTGATCATGTAGTTACTAGAAACTATATTGATGGTGATAATCTTTTTGTTACAGGAGGTAGTGGAGGAGGAGTTTTGACCTCTTGGATTATTGGTAAAACTGATAGGTTTAAAGCTGCCGTTGTTGCAAAGCCAGTAATAAACTGGTATAGCTTCGTTTTATATGCAGATAATATATCATTCTTTTATAAGTACTGGTTTCCTGGATTACCATGGGATAATTTGGAGGAGTATATGAGAAGATCTCCTATATCTTATGTGGGTAATGTTAAAACACCAACAATGCTTCTAACAGGTGAGGATGACTACAGGACACCTATGGCAGAGAGTGAACAATTTTACGCAGGATTAAAGCTTAATAATGTAGAATCTATGTTAGTGCGAATTCCAGGAGCGAGTCATGGAATTGCAGCGAGACCAAGCAATTTAATTGCAAAAGTAAATGCAATCACCGCCTGGTTTGATAAGTATAAAAAATAATTTATTTAAGCTTTACAGCAGTTCCGTAAGCTAGTAGCTCAGATGCTCCAGCCATCATAACTGAGGTCTGAAATCTTACGCATATAACTGCATCAGCTCCTAAATTTTTTGCGTCTTCTATCATTCTTTGTAATGCCTGTTCTCTTGCATCAGCTTGTAGTCTTGTGTATTCAGCTACTTCACCACCTATAAGATTTTTGAATGCTGCTAGTATATCGTTCCCAACATTTCTTGTTCGTACTGTACTGCCTCTAGCAATACCTATTGTTTCAGCTACTGAATGACCAGCTACATCATTTGTTGTTGATAATTTCATACTTAAATATATAAAAATTCTGTAATTAATCTTTTTGCAAAGGTTTGTTTTACAACCATTTTCTTTTATAAATTTGCACACTTAATCTCGGGGTGTAGCGTAGCCCGGTTATCGCGCCTCGTTTGGGACGAGGAGGTCGCAGGTTCGAATCCTGCCACCCCGACACTAAAAATTTCCAATTAATTGATTTTCAGTTGATTGGATTTTTTTATTTTGGATACTAAGTATCCAATTTTTAATTTTAAAGATTATTTTCAATAGTTATTTATAAATAAAAAAAGGTAAGAACCTTTTGGAACTTACCCTTTGAATATTTTAGTTATTCAGAATTTAATTGGGGTCACAATTCGTAAAGTTTGGTTTGGGTAGTGTCCATTGTGGGGTATTATCCGAAAAGTAATTACAAAAAGTGACGTTATCTACATCCCAAAGAGATAAATCTTGATTAAAAACTGAGTTTGATGAAAACATTAATTCCATATTAGTAACATTACTTACATCCCAATTTGAAATATCTTGATTGAACGAAGATTCTGAAAACATATAACCCATATTAGTAACATTACTTACATCCCAGTTTAAAATATCTCCATTGAATTGAGAACTACTGAATAGAGAATACATATTGGTAACACTACTCACATCCCAGTTTGAAATATCTCCATTGAATTGAGAACTACTGAATAGAGAATACATATTGGTAACACTACTCACATCCCAGTTTGAAATATCTCCATTGAATTGAGAACCCTGAAACATTTCACTCATGTCTACAACACTACTCACGTCCCAGTTTGAAATGTCTCCATTGAAAGAAGTATTATTAAAAAACATTTCACTCATGTCTACAACACTACTCACATCCCAATTTGAAATATCTCCATTGAAAGGTGAAGATCTAAACATAGAATTCATATCAGTAACACTACTTACATCCCAATTTGAAATGTCTCTATTAAATAAAGACTGAGTAAACATATTATTAATATCAGTAACACTACTCACGTCCCAATTTGATATATCTCCATTGAATTGAGAATCTGAGAACATACTCCCCATATTGGTAACACTACTTACATCCCAATTCGAAATAACTCCGTTAAATGAAGACCCACTAAACATCCCAATCATATTAGTAACATTACTCACATCCCAATTCGAAATATCTCCATTGAATTGAGAACTACTGAATAGAAGATACATGTTGGTAACACTACTCACATCCCAATTTGATATATCTCCATTGAATTGAGAACCTGAGATCATACTCCCCATATTGGTAACACTACTCACGTCCCAATTTGATATATCTCCATTGAATTGAGAACCTGAGAACATACTCCCCATATTGGTAACACTACTTACATCCCAATTCGAAATATCTCCGTTAAATTCAGAAAAAAAGAATAGAAGATACATGTTGGTAACACTACTCACATCCCAATTCGAAATATCTCCATTGAAAGGTGAAGATCTAAACATTTCACTCATGTCTACAACACTACTCACATCCCAATTGGAAATGTCTCCGTTAAATAAAGACTGAGTAAACATTTCACTCATGTTTGTAACATTACTTACATCCCAAGAAGAAATGTTTTGTCTATAACTTGAGTTAAGAAACATTTGACTCATGTCTGTAATTTTTGATGTACAGACTCGTGAGGTATTCTCATAGTTACTAATCATTTCCCTAAGTTGTTCTTCACTAACAATTGTGATAGTGACCCCATCAATTATTCCAGTATCTCCAACCTTACCCCAATCATATGATTTAATGGTAATTCCATTAGAGTCTAAATAAAGTGGATTAGAACAACCATTCTCATCCACTGTTTCTCCACTCGGAGTATCTGGACAGGTATCCATGTCATCCATTACTCCATCACCATCAGTATCTACTTGTGAAGAAGAACATCCTGTTTCGTTTACTTCTTCATCACTAGGAGTATCAGGACAGGTGTCTACATCATCATTAACTCCATCTTCATCAGTATCTTTCTGAGAATCTGAACAACCATTAGAATCAACAGTTTGTCCACTAGGAGTGTCATTACACTGGTCAATATCATCACTTACACCATCCCCATCAGAATCCATTAAAATGAAATTTCCAACTAAGTTTTTATCACCGTCCATTGTAATTGTTAGTGGAGATTCCGAACCACTCCAACTACCACTCCATTTATCAAATTCATAATTTGTATTGGGTGTAACATTTATTGTAATTTCTGTTCCTTCTTCGTATACACCAGTTGTAGGGTTAATCGTTCCACCTTCAGTTGGATTGGATGAAACATTTAAAGTGTACATAGTTGGTTCTACTTCACACCCTATAAAAAATATTGTTGATAAGATTAAGAATATTCTCTTCATAATTTTCAATTTTTTTTTTAATACCTAAAAAAAAGTACGATTCTACTAATAGAAAGTTCTTATAAATAGATAATATAATTTTCGATTATTAATTCTATAGAATTTTATAATTCAGTAATACTAAGATAATAACTGGTTCAAACGTTCATTAAATTTTGAAATCATCAAATTAAAGTATGGGTACTAATAGTACCCAAATTGATGAAAAAAATGATAAAAAATGGGGTTTACTCTGTAAAATAAGGGTAAATATAGGTAGGTGTGAATTCTGCCACCCCGACAGATTAAATTCAATTCTTTATA
>Ga0255759_10003330_pt1 | contig 14113 bp, 18 predicted proteins | sample 101ome_20_FD_179959 | JGI IMG/M metagenome (GOLD analysis project Ga0255759, IMG submission 179959) | Coastal salt marsh microbial communities from the Groves Creek Marsh, Skidaway Island, Georgia - 101404AT metaG (version 2) | ecosystem: Environmental > Aquatic > Marine > Intertidal zone >...
TGGTTTTACTGGAATAGAGTCAGGTGGTAAATTTCCTAAAAATTCAAAAGAATTAATACCAAAATTAGAAAAAGAAAATTTACAACTTTGTTCTGGATGGTATGGAGCAACACTTTTAAAAAATACTCCAAAAGAAGAATTTGAATTAATGCGTGAACAGATGGATTTGTTCAAAGATTGTAAATCTCCATGCATGGTATTTGCTGAGGTTACGAATTCTGTGCAAGGTGATCCAAAAACACCTTTATCCAAAAAACCTAAACTTTCAGAAGATGAATGGAAGTTACTTATATCTAGAATTAATGAAATAAGTAAAATGATGCTAGATGAAAATATGCCTCTTGCTTATCATCATCATATGGGAACAGTTATTGAAACAGAGAAAGAAACAAGGAGATTAATAGAAAGTACAAGTGATAGCGTAAAATTATTAATTGATACTGGTCACATGTTATTTGCAGGTGGAAACTCAATTAAACTGACCGAAGATTTCATGGAAAGAATAATCCATGTTCACTGTAAGGATATTCGTAAAGATGTTTTAGAAAAATCATTAAAAAATGATAGCACCTTCCGACAAGCTTTTCTTGATGGAGCCTTTACAGTACCAGGTGATGGATGTATTGATTACAAGCCTTTCTTGACAGTTTTAAAAAATAGAAATTATGAAGGTTGGCTTGTAGTTGAAGCAGAGCAAGACCCAGCAAAAGCTAATCCATTCGAATATGCGAAAATTGGTTATAATTATTTAAGTAAAACTGCTAAAGAGTGTGGGTTTAATATAATTAATTAACGATAAGCTGACACAAGTTCGTTATTTCCAGCAGCTACACATGGTGACTTAACACACGTGCCTATCACCCACTCTGACCCAGCTTCTGATTCAAAATTACTTTCTGAGACAAATATAATTCCTTTATCTGTGGATTGACCGGCTTTGCCTTCTGCTTGTATTCTAGGATCTTGAGACATTTGTATTAAAGGCTTATCAATATTGTAAGGATTTTTAAGTTTTATGTTATTAAGGATGTGATTAACAATTTTTGAAGATACCCAAGTTGAATTACAATTGTCACCCCATAAAGTAGCTCCTTCTTCATTTGAACTACATTCATTAACTTGATTGTTAATAAACTCTACAACGAGTTTATGATTAGCTTTTATATCGTTAGCTTTTTGAACAACTGCCGATCGTGTTGACGCAGTCCAAATTAACATTATAACCACATAAGAAAGTGAACTTAATACTAAAGCTTCAAGAGGACCAAAATTCTTTAACCTTCTTCTTAAATCAATCATATTTTTACAATCATTGATTTATCTATTTTATTTTCAAAAAAATCAATAATATTTTTAGTTGTTTCTAAGGACATTCTTGATTTACATTCATTAGTAAAAGTTGCTGAATGTGGACTCAATAAAACTTTATTATTTTTTAATAATGGATTGTTTTTATCAACTGGTTCTTTTTCAAAGACATCTAACCCTGCACCAAAAATAATTCTTTCGTTGATTGCTTTATCTAAATCAGCTTCATTAATTATCCCACCACGAGATGTGTTTATTATAATCGCAGTATTTTTCATTGTTTTAAGTTTAGAATAATTAAGCATATTTTTTGTTTTTTCTGTTAAAGGAACATGTAAAGATAAATAATCACATGTTTTTAATCCATCATCTAAATTTTCAACTTTTGTTCCTCCAAATTTTTTGATTATATCTTCTGAGACAAATGGATCAAAAATTTTTACTTTCATATCAAAACCTAAGCATCTTTTGATTAAACTTTTTCCTATTCTCCCAAAACCTAATATTAATATTTCTTTATTAAATAATTCTAATGTTTCTATTTGAGATGCATTTTTTTTAAAATTTCCAGATCTTACTTCATTATCATATTGGTTTATGCTTTTTGAAATAGACATCATCATATAAATAACATGTTCTGCCACTGCCACTGCATTTGCTGTTGCTGTTATTAGAAGAGAAATATTTTTTTCTTTAATATAATTTAAATCAACATTATCATAACCTACACCATGTCTTGAGATAACTTTGAGTTTTGTACAATGTTTGAGAATATTTTCATTGAGTTTTGAAACTCTTAGTGTGCATGCATCAAATTCTGGAAGCCTTTTAATTAAATTATCTTCTGAAACGTCTGTAATTAATTCATACTCATAGCCTTGGTTCTTTTTAAGTAACTTTAAACCATCATCATGTATTTTTTCAATTACGGCGATTTTTTTCATAAAATTTTGGCGGTCCCAAGGGGAATCGAACCCCTCTTTGTTGGATGAAAACCAACTGTCCTAACCGATAGACGATGGGACCGTATTTTTAAAAGTCTTATTAACAGAAATATCGTCGATAATAAACTCTACATTTGATTGCCCTTTCCATTCATTTAAGGATAACTTGCCTGCAATATTAAAGGATCTATTATTTTTTTTAAGAAGATAGCTTCCTAAGTCCTTGTCTGTTGCATTAAATGCGATAGATTTAATTGTAGATCCGTCTTTACCTACTAATAATGATTTTATGTGTTTTTCACCTACAATTTTTCCATTAATTGTTTGTAAATTCTCAATTAAGAACTTTGGTTCAGGATTACCTGAACCAAACGGGGATAATAACTCAACTTTTTTGTAAAATTCTAAATTTACCGCTGATGGTGAAATAACACTATCTAAAAATAGAGGTTTTACGCTTTTCAAATCTTCATTAACACTGTTAAATTTTTTGAAAATAAATTCTTTAAATTTTTCTATATTGTGAACTTTTATTGAGAAACCACCTGCCATTTTGTGACCTCCTCCCTTTAATATAATTTTTTTTTGGGTCGCTGCAATTATTGCTGAACCAATGTCAAAACCGACAATAGATCTAGCAGACGCTTTACCCACACTTCCATTTAAAGAAATTATAATAATAGGTTTATTAAATTTGTCTTTTAATCTAGCAGCTACTATACCAATTACTCCCTCATGCCAATTTTTACCACTTAGAATTAAAACGGGATCATTAATATAATTTGTTATTTTATCTAAGATTTTTTCTAAAAGATCTTTCTCCAACAATTGCCTTTCTTTATTGTACTGTTCTAACTCCGAAGCTATTTTGAATGTATATTTGGGGTCTTTATTTAATAATAAATTAGCTCCATGTGAGCATTTTCCCACTCGACCTCCAGCATTGATTTTAGGACCAATCAAATATCCAAGATGATATATTGATGGATTGCTTTCTATTTTGCTAATGTCTAATAAAGTTTTTAATCCTAAATTTTTTTTTAATTTAATTATTTTTAATCCCTGTTTAACTATTGCTCTATTTAAACCAACTAAAGGGACAACGTCACATACAGTGCCAAGCGAAACTAAATCTAGATAATTTATAAGATTAGGTTCTATTATATTAACTTTTTTAAATATTTTACCAGATCTCAATTTTTGATTTAGTGCTACAAGAAACATAAATGTGACACCAGCTGCACATAAATATTTTAAATTTGATTTCTCATCTAAACGATTTGGATTAACTACAGAAAATGCATTAGGTAGTTTTAATTCAGATTGATGATGATCTAAAACTATTACATCTATATTATTATCCTTAGCAAAATTTATTGCTTCAAAAGAAAGAGTTCCACAATCTACAGTGAATATTATTTTAACATTTTTATTCATCAACTCTTTAAAACCACTAATTGACGGCCCATACCCTTCTTTTTTACGATCAGGTATGTAAATCTCATAATCTAAATTTAACTCAGAAAAATAATTTCCTAACAAAGCTGTTGAAGCTGCACCATCAACATCATAATCACCAAAAATACCAATTTTCTCTTTTTTAATTATAGCATCAAAAGTTCTTAAAGTAGATTTCTCCATATCAAGTAAATTATTTGGATTGGGAAGAATATTTTTAATAGATGGGTTTAAAAAAGAATTAATTTCGTCCTTTTTAATACCTCTTAATAATATCAATTTCGACGTAATTTCATCCAATGAAAAATTTTCTTTAATAAATGTTAAATCCTCTTTACTATATTTTTTTAAAATCCAATCTTTTCCACTTAAAGAAAGTGAGTTCATTTGTTGTAAATGTTTGTAACGGATTTAATAATATTTTGACTTTTGTGGAGTGTAAATGTATTGACTTCAAATTCATTGCCAAGATCTTTTACACCCTTGGCTAAATCTCCAGTGGTAACTCCTGTTGCGCAAAATATTACATCTCCCTTAACCATATCATCTATATTATACTTTTTCTTAAAATCAGTAATTCCAAGCTTTTTTGCTCTAATTTTTTCTTCCTCATCTAAAACTAAACGGCCTTGGATTTGCCCTCCATAACACGACAAAGCTGCTGCAACTACAACGCCTTCAGGCGCTCCTCCTGTGCTATAGTAAATATCATTTTTAGGATTTTCTCCAATTACACTTAAGGCACCAGCTATATCTCCATCCGTTATAAAGTTAATTTTTACATTCAATTTTTCTAATTCTTTAACAATTAAATCGTGCCTCGGTCTTTTTAAAACACAAGCACGCATCTCAGATAATTTTTTATTTTTTGCTTCAGCTAAAAGTTTTAGATTTTTTTCCACACCATTATCTATATCCATTAAATCTTTTGGTAAATTAGAACCGATTACTATTTTTTCCATATAAGTATCTGGTGCAGATAATAATCCACCTTTCTCCGAAATTGCTAAAACCGAAAATGCATTTGGTTCGCCATTTGCAGTGAATTTTGTTCCTTCCAAAGGGTCAACAGCTATGTCAAATTTAGGACCATTTAAAGTACCAAGTTTTTCACCAATATATAACATAGGCGCTTCATCCATCTCTCCTTCTCCAATAACAACAGTCCCTTCCATATTTATTTTATTCAATTCTCTTCTCATAGGGTCAACTGCACCTTTGTCTGCTGCAATCTTATCTTTTTTACCAATAAATTTAGACGCTCCAATAGCAGCCTTCTCAGTGACTTTAGAAAATAAATTTAAAAATTTTTTATCAATTGACATTTTAAATATCGTCAATTCTTATTAGTTTAAGTTTACTTTTAATGTAATTTTTTTTTGTCACTTCTTTGACAATTTTATTTAAAAATGCATCTTTTGATTTATGAGTAATAATAACAATAGATGAAATTTTTTTATTTTTATCTGGTGTTTGAACTAATCTTTTAATTGAAACCTTGTTTTTAGAAAAAATTTTAGTAATGTTTGATAGTACACCTTGTTTATCAAGTACTTCAAAACGCAAATAAGCGGAAAAAAATCTATTAGAAATATTTTCAAATTTTAATCTTTTTCTTTTTTTCGAAGATAGTGAAAATGGAAATTTTACATTTCCTCTTAAAATTGATGAAATATCAGATACCAAGGCCGACGTGGTAGCAGATGGACCAGCACCTTCACCTTGGATGATACTTTGACCAACTGGTCTCCCATCAATTATCACTGCATTTTGGACTCCATCAATGCTCGCAACATAAGATTCTTTTTTAATTAAAGTTGGATGAACTCTTTGGTAGATTTTATTATTTATTAACTCGGCAAATCCTAATAATTTAATTTTATAACCTAGATTATTAGCGTTTTCGATATCAATCTTTTCTATATGTTTAATTCCTTCAACATAAACATTATTATTTAAAAAAGAATTAAAACATAAAGATGATAAAATTTTTAATTTTGATGACACATCATCACCATTCAAATCAGCGGATGGATTTGACTCTGCATAGCCTAGTTTTTTTGCATTTGACAAGACCATATTAAAATCTTTATTTTGTTTATCCATAGATGAAAGTATATAATTTGACGTACCGTTAAATATTCCATATATTTTTGATATCTTATTAGCTATTAAACCCTCTTTTAAAGATCTTATGATTGGAACTCCCCCGCAAACTGATGCCTCAAATTCAAGATTAACCTTATTTTTTTCTGCTATTAGAGATAGTTGATCGCCATATTTCGCAATGAGTGCTTTATTAGCAGTAATAACGTGTTTTTTATTTTTAAGAGCATTAAAAACTAATTTTTTTGCTGGCCCTTCGGCTCCTCCAATTAACTCAACAATTAAATCAACATCATCTATCTTTGTTGCATCAATATAGTTTTTAAGCCATTGAGACCTTTTAATTCTAATATTTCTTTTTTTATTTTTACTTTTTGCAGAAACATATTTTATGATAGGTATACAATTATTTTTTTCTGTTAATTTTCTTTTATTTTCATTCAAATATTTAAATAGATAACTGCCTATATTTCCCAAACCAATTATCGCGATATTTAATTTTTTCATTAATATATTATTCTTTCAAAGTTAAGTCTGGAAAATTTTTTTTCTTTCCTTCTTTAATTAAATATTTAGATATTTCATCAATACTACATTTTTCTAAAATTGTACAAACATCAACTAATTTTATTGTTTTTTTATTCATATTTTTAGTAAATAATTTATCTTTTTTTGATTTATTATTTGTTTCTTTAAAAGATATCTTATTTTTTGTTTCATTTTGAAACACATTTTTTTCCGCATTCTTATTGTTTTCTTTTTTTTCTTTAACATTTCTTTTAATACCAATAATTTCATCGTCAGATAAAACTTTTAATTGTTTTTTTTTAATTTTCTTTTCAAACGCAATTATTTCTTTATTACCACTCATATTTTCTCTTAAGTTTAATTCAATTAAATCCACATCCTTATTTTCTTTTTTATCTATAATTTTGACTTCTATAGATAAATTTTCTTCAAAATACTGTTCCGCCTCATCTTTATTAACACAAATATGATCACCGCATATTAAAACAGTTTTCGATTTACTACAGCCAATTAAAAATAAAGTTATTATAATTGAAAAAATGTTTTTCATTCTAAACCGAGATGTTCAGGATATTTATATATCAAGTTCATATTTTGTATTGCTTGACCTGAAGCTCCTTTTACTAAATTATCTATGGCAGAAAATATAACTATTTTATCTTTAACTCTAGTTTCACAAACGGAAATTTCACAATTATTCGTATTCAATACATTTCCTGATCCTAAAGATGAATTTAACTTTAATATTTTGATAAATTTTTTATTTTTATAAAATTTAATTAATAAATTTCTTAATGTGCTTGCTGTGTTTCCTTTATTCGCTCTTACATAGATAGATGTTAAAATACCTCTAAATGTAGGTAGTAAATGGGGATTAAAAGTAAAATCTATTTTATTTTTTGTATATTTTAATAATTGTTGATCTATTTCACAGACATGTCTATGGTTTTTAGGGCTATAAGCATAAGTAGATAAATACAAATTTTTGTGCGTAAATTTTTTTTCAAGATTTTTACCAGCTCCTGAAAAACCTGACTTTGAGTCTATTGTTATATCTTTAGTTTTAATCAAACCTTTTAAAATTAATGGCACTAAAGGTATTTGAATCGATGTTGGGTAGCAACCGGGGTTAGCAATAATATTAAATTTATTAATCTTATTTTTATCAAGTTCGGGAATTGAATATAAAGATTTTTTAACAAAATTTTTCGCTTTATGAACAATATTATAATTTTTTTTGTAAGTATTTAAATTAGTAATTCTGAAATCAGCTGATAAGTCAATAAACTTTAAATGTTTATTTTTTGGATAATATTTTTTAATTAATTTCTGTGCTTCACCATTGGGTAAAGATAAAAATACTAAATCAATATATTTCCAATTAATTTTTTTTGTTGAAGATATTCTTGGTAAATTTTTTTTTATTCTTCTATCAAAAAAATTAATCTTTTTTCCCAAATTTTTGGTTGCACATAAATACTTTATTTTAACCTTTGGGTGCTTCGAGAGCATTAAGATTAAATCTAAACCTGTGTAACCTGTTGCACCTAGTACAGCTATATTTATTTTATTATGCGTAAGCATATTGTCTTATATCATCGTAGTTAATAATAGTTAAATTTAAATGATTATCTTTTAGAGAATTGAAAGCTTCTTCTTGCTTTTCTGTGACCGTATTTTTTACGTTCAACAACCCTAGAGTCTCTGGTTGTAAGTTTATCTTTTTTCAAATTTTTCTTTAAATTTTCATCATGTGAAATTAAAGCTTTTGAAATACCTAAAATAATTGCTCCAGCTTGACCAGATAAACCTCCACCTTTCACAGAACATTTAACATCATAATTTGAAGCAACTTCCGATATTTCTAAAGGCCTTGTGACAATTATTTGATGAACTGGTCTTTTAAAATACTCGTTCATTTTTAATCCATTAACATGGATGATTCCTGAACCCTTTTTAACCCAAACTTTTGCAATAGATCTTTTTCTTCTACCCGTTGCATATTTGCTATCTCTAAAATCTAATTTAATTTTTTTTGGCTTTGTGTTGGTTTGATTTGATTGTTCCATTACTTAACAATATTTCTTTTATTTAACTTTTCAAAGTCAATAATTTTTGGTTTTTGTACATCATGAGGGTGATTTTCACCGTTATAAATTTTTAATTTTGTAAGTTGTTTCTTTGCTAAAGGACCACCTGGTAACATTCTTTTGACAGCCAACTTCAAAATTTGTTCTGTTTTGTTTTTTTCCTTTAGTGATGACGGAGAAGATTCTTTTATACCGCCTGGATGTCCAGTATGTCTAAAATATTTTTTGTTTATAAATTTTTTTCCAGTAAATTTAATCTTATTTATATTAGTTACGACTACAAAATCTCCATTATCTATATTAGGATTGTAAGTTGGCTTGTTTTTTCCTCTCAAAACTTTTGAAATATAAGCTGCTAGTCTTCCAACAGCAGCGTTTTGAGCATTTATTATATACCAGTCTTTTTTGATTTCTTTCTTTTTAATAAATGGTGTCATAAATATGGGCGATAATTACAAAGAATGCTAATTAAAGTCAATTTATTTTAATCTTAAATAATATAGATTTATTGCGCTTAATAGTAATAGAATACTTGTTATTTGGTGTAGGGACGCTAAATAAATATTTAGTCCACTTACTAAAGTAAAAATACCTAAAATCGACTGCAAAAGTAAAAAAAAAATTATAATTATTAATGGCTTGTATAGTAATGATATTTTTTTTTTGTAAATGAAAAAACTTAATAATAAAACATAAAATATTATTAGATAAGCAAGGTTACGATGATAAAATTGAACTAAGGAATGATTATCGAATTCAATAATACTCATAAAATTATTAAAAACTAAATCATTCGGAAAATAATTGTCACCCATTAAAGGCCAAGTCTGATAAATTCTACCAGCATCTAATCCCGAAACAAATGCTCCAATAATAATTTGAATAAAAATAATTAAAATCAAAAATTGAAATAAAAGATAATTTGTCGAAAATTTAAAAAAAATTTTATTTTTTTTTTCTACAAAATTTTTTATCAGCCAAAAAATTGTGGAAATAATTATAAAAGCCGTAGATAAATGAACTGATAATCTATAATGACTTACTGTTATGTCGTTAATCAACCCACTTTTCACCATATACCAGCCAATAACACCTTGGATAACTATAAGCGCTAAAATTACAAAACATATATTTAAATATTTATAATCAATTTTCTTAGACAAATAGAAAAAAATTAATGGTATTAAAAAAAACAATCCTATAATTCTCGCAAGTATTCTATGATAATACTCCCAGAGAAATATAATTTTGAATTCATTTAAGCTCATATTAGTGTTCAAGATTTGGTACTGAGGAATCTCCTTATATTTATCGAAATAGAACTCCCACTCTATAGAACTCATTGGAGGAAAGATTCCTTTAAATAATTCCCACTCTGTAATTGACAATCCAGAGTTGGTTAGTCTTGTAAGTCCACCAACTATGACTATTGAAAAAACTAGCAATAAAGAACAAGTTAACCAGTAAAAAAAAAGATTGTTAATTCTTTTTTCATTCAAATACATAAATTTTAATATATATTCTTGAAGTAATTCTTAAATTTAAAAATTGTCGCTATGGTAAATAAAAATATACTTAAAATAAGAAGAGATTTAGATAAACTAGATGATAGTTTGTTAAAGATCATAAAAAAAAGATCAAATTTAGTTGATTTAGTAATTAAAAATAAAAAATTTAAAAAAGATATTATTGATAAAAAAAGGATATCAGTAATTCTTAAAAACATTTCGATTAAATCTAAAAGAAAAAAAATCGATCCTAAAATTACTCACCATATATGGAAAGCGATGATAAGAGCATTTATAGATTATGAGTTTAGAAATTTCCGTAAAAAATAATTATTTGCTATGCGGAGGAAGTTTTTTCTCCACAAAAAATTCGTGTTTACGAGTATTTGGATTATATTTTTTTAGCTTAAGCTTGTCTTTTGCCTTCTCACCCTTAGTTGGTTTTTTAGCATAATAAATAAATTTACTATCTGGATTACTCTCAGGTACCATTCGTACTTTAAGATGAGTTTTTTTTGCCATAATTTTTAATATTTTTTAATTTTTTCAAAATTGATTTACTTTTTCTTTGTAAAAAAATTTTATAATAGTCAGTGTTTAAACTATCTTTGATATCAACGTCAAGTTCATTTATACTAACATGAAGTAATTTTTTTACACCAATTATTGTCATACCTTTATCTTTTAACAAAAATTTGATCGTTTTAATTATTTCAACCTGTTTATTAGAATAATATCTTTGGTTATTAATTTTCTTTGGTTTTATTTGTTTAAATTCCCTCTCCCAATATCTTAAAATGTGATTTTGAGGTTTGTTTGTTATAGGATCTACTAAGTTTAGTATTTTTGATAAATTGCTAATATTAATAAATTTCTTCATGTCAATTTATCCAATTTTTCATTAATCTTTTTAGATGGTCTAAAAACTATTGATTTTCTTGAAGATATCAAAAATTCTTGATTTGTTTTTGGATTTCTACCTAATCTTTCTTTTTTAAAAATAACTTTAAATGTGCCAATATTTTTTAAATTATAATTACCTTTAGAAATATTTTTAATTAATATTTTGAAAAAATCATTACATAATTTTTTTGAAAAATTAGTTGAAAATCCAGTTTTTAAACTCAAATTCTTAATTAAATCTATCTTTTTAAAATTTTTGTCAAACACTTTTTGAATGTTTTAGATTTTTTTTAATTTCAGTCATTAAATCACCTTTTACAATTTTATAACATAGTTCTATTGAGTGATAAAAACCTAATGAGTCTATACCACCGTGACTTTTAACCACTGGTCCATTTAAACCTAAAAAAATAGCACCATTATATTTTCTAGGATCTAATTTTTCTTTAAATTTTTTTAAAGAAAAGTAAGAAAATATAAGTGATAGCCTAGAAAAAATGTTTTCAGTTAAAGAATCTTTTAAATTTTTTGTTATAAATTTAGCAGTGCCTTCTGCAGTTTTTAGAGCTATATTGCCAGTAAAACCATCTGTCACAATAACATTAGAGTTACCACTCATTATATCGTTTCCTTCAATATAACCTTTATAAATAAAATTTTCTTCATTTGATAAATCTATTAATTTTTTAGAAGCAGTTTTAAGTATTTCCGTTCCTTTCATTTCTTCTGAACCAACATTTAAAAGTGAAACTTTTGGTTTTTCATTTGGGTGCAAAGATTTAAAAAGAGCTGATCCTAATTCTGCAAAATCTACTAAATTTTGATCGTTACATTCTATATTAGCACCCAAATCTAAAACAACATTCATGCCATTTTGATTTGGCCACAATCCAGCAAGAGCGGGTTTGCTTACACCATTTATCATTTTTAATATCATTCGTGATAGGACTAATAAAACTCCAGTATTACCCGCAGATAAGCTTATATCTGACTTGCCATCTAGTTGATGTTGAATGCAATTCCACATACTGGTATTTTTTGAGTTCTTCACTGCAGACATTGGCGACTCTGAGTCCGAGACAACTTTTTCAGAGTCAATTAATTTAACTAATTCAGATTTAATATTATATTCTTCTAGTTTTTTTTCAATTACTTCCAGCTTCCCGAAAATATTAAGTGTATAATCATTTTTAAATTCATTTTTTTTTAAAAATAATTTTACACCTTCAATTATTTTATCTGGAGAATTGTCACCACCCATTGCATCAATTGCAATAGAAATTTTTTTTTGCATTTTTAAAATTAAATATCTAAAATTTTTTTTCCGTTGTAATAACCGGATTTTAAGTCAATATGATGTGAAAGTTTATATTCACCACTTTTTTTATCTTCAATTATATTTAATGATGAAATTTTATGATGAGACCTTCTCATTTTCTTTCGTGAAGTAGAGGTTTTTCTTTTAGGTACAGCCATAAGTTAATATTTAAAGTTTTTTAGATCTTCTATCATATTTTTTTACGAAAGATCAAAACAAAAATTGTAAAATTTAGTAAAATAGAGAGTTAATTTGCTTTGTTTTCCATTATTTATACCTAGTTTTTGAAAATACGTTATTAATAATTTTTCATTAATATTAAATTCATTATTCTTCAGACTCAATTTGATTAAAATATCGTAAAATATTTTATTTAAATCTTTCATTTTTTTGTTAACTGAAACATCACCAAAACCTAACTGTCTTAAATTATTTTCAATATAAAAAAACAAACTATCATAATTTTTTTGATCAGGTTTATTACCTCTTTTTTTTAATATGAACAAGATTATTGAATAATGAAAAAAAATTAAATATATTCTTGTTTCAAAAGTGTCCTTTAATTTTAAATCTTTATAAAAAAAAACATTTCTGGAAAATAACAACAATGTGTTATATATATCTGGGTTATGATTACTAGATCTAAACATTATATTAAAATATTATTATTATCATTAGCTTGTATTATTTTACAAAACTGTCAATTACAACAACCAATTAAAAATCATGGTATACTTTTTTTAGAAAATAGATCAAACCAATTAAATGTAAATATTAATAATAAAAATGATGTGGTAAAATTAATAGGCAATCCACATACTAAATCTATTAATCAAAATGATTGGATTTATATTGAAAGAGTTTTGACCAAAGGATCTTATCATAAGCTAGGAAAGGACATTCTTAAAACAAATAATGTTCTAATATTAACTTTTGATAAATATGGCATATTAAGTAATAAAGAATTTTTAAATAAAAACGACCTTAACAAATTAGAGTTTTCAAAAAAAATTACTAAAAATAATCTATCCCAGAAAAGCTTTGTTCAATCATTTTTAGCAAGTATCAGATCTAAAATGTACAGAAATAGATAGTTTAATGTGCTATTACAGCTAAAAGAAGTAAAGCTACTATATTTGTAATTTTTATCATTGGATTTATGGCAGGTCCAGCAGTGTCTTTATATGGGTCACCAACTGTATCTCCAGTAACTGCTGACTTATGAGCCTCCGAACCTTTACCTCCAAAATTGCCGTCTTCAATATATTTTTTTGCGTTGTCCCAAGCTCCACCGCCCGCAGTCATAGAAACAGCAACAAATAATCCTGTAATAATCACTCCAAGCAGCATCGCGCCCAAAGATGATAATGCAGCTTCTATTCCTCCAATTTGTAAAATAATAAAATAAAGAACCACTGGTGATAAAACTGGCAAGAGAGATGGTATAATCATTTCTTTAATTGCTGCCTTAGTTAATAAATCTACTAATCTTCCATAATCAGGCTTTCTTTTTCCTCTCATAATTCCTGGAATTTTTTTAAATTGTCTTCTAACCTCAATAACAACTGCTCCACCTGCTCTACCAACTGCTTGCATACCCATTGATCCGAATAAATAAGGAAGCATTCCTCCGATTAATAGTCCTGCAACTACGAATGGATTAGACAAATCAAAAGTAACGTTCACACCTTCAAGTGTTGAACCATTAACAGTTGAAAAGTATTTAATATCTTCTGTGTAAGCGGCAAATAAGACTAATGCTCCTAAGCCTGCTGATCCAATTGCATAACCCTTTGTTACTGCTTTTGTAGTATTACCAACTGCATCTAAAGCATCAGTAGTTTTTCTAACATTTTTAGGAAGTTTAGACATTTCTGCAATTCCTCCAGCATTATCTGTTACCGGGCCGTATGCATCTAACGCTACGACCATTCCCGTTAATGCTAACAT
>Ga0255759_10003332_pt1 | contig 14110 bp, 18 predicted proteins | sample 101ome_20_FD_179959 | JGI IMG/M metagenome (GOLD analysis project Ga0255759, IMG submission 179959) | Coastal salt marsh microbial communities from the Groves Creek Marsh, Skidaway Island, Georgia - 101404AT metaG (version 2) | ecosystem: Environmental > Aquatic > Marine > Intertidal zone >...
ACTCCAGTGGGTCAGGAAATGCCCACTGAATTCTCTGCCGGGAAAGGCGAAGACGACTTTCATTTTGATTTCAAAGCGTGTATTTTTTTTAATTGTGAAAATCAAAATAAAGCAAAGGGCCCCAGGAGACTAAGGTCTGCTGGGCCTAGTCCCCCTTAAAGAATAAAATGCATATTTTAATGATAGATGGACTTCAGGTTTAACGTCCGCATCGCCGAATTGGTACACGAACTGAAAAAAGATGAGTATAAAGATGCCTTCTCGTCGATGTGTGACAAGGCCGACGCCCTCAAAGACGCCATCACTGGCGATGGTGCCGGTCTCACGCGAGGACTCCTCATCGACCGCCTCATGAGTGAGACCCTCGAGAAACTCCCAGGATTCGAACCGTGTCACAACGGTCAAGCCGACCTCCGCGCGTTCGGGTCAGAGTACTCGTGGAAAACGCTCACGAACGGGGCGGGGGTGATCGCCCTGTCGTGGTCCAAAAATGGGGAGGGAGGGGAGCGCGCGTCGTCGTTCGAACGCGACGTCATCATATTGAATTTAGTGTCCGAGCGTTGGTACAAGAGAAATGTGGAACAGCCAATCATAGAGAGGGGGATTTACGTGTGCGACAAAGATTTCGCGAACGAGTGTGTGACGTTGGGGGAAAACAACAAGACCGATTCCCTCGTGAGTAAGGCTGATCTTTTAAAACTCCTCATGCATTCCCTCGACAACGGGTGGTTCGTTCCACTGGAAAAGAAAAACACATACGAATACGTCGGTATAGATGCGTGTTTAAAGTTAACTAGCGATTGTAATTCAAGAGATGCGGTTCATTGATTTATTCTGTGGCATTGGTGGGTTTCACCAAGCGCTCACCCAACGTGGACACCAGTGCGTATTCGCGTCCGACATCGACGAGGGGTGCCGGAGGGTGTACGAGAAGAATTACGGCATCCGTCCCGACGGTGACATTTCCCTCGTCGCCGCGAAGGATGTGCCCGCACACGACATATTGTGCGGCGGGTTCCCGTGTCAACCCTTCAGTAAGGCGGGGCAACAGAGGGGATTCGACGACGACAGAGGGAACCTCTTCTTCAAGATTTGTGAAATCGTCAAACACCACAAACCAAAATATCTACTGTTGGAAAACGTTCGAAATCTCGGGTCCCACGACGGTGGAAACACGTGGAGGGTGATTCGAGAAAACATTCGAACGCTCGGGTATCTCACCGCCGATGAGCCAATCATTCTCAACGCCCTCCATTTCGATGTCCCACAAAACAGAGAGAGGGTGATGATTCTGTGTAAACGCGAAGATTTGGGTCCACTCCCCGAATTCACACCCATGGAAAAGAACCCCAAAAACAGTCTTCGCACCCACGTGAGCGCGTTGATTGACGAGAGTGGGGTGGACGCGGAGACGCTCCCACCGAAGATGGTCGTCACGGAAAAGGTGTGGGACGCCTTCGTGCGCACACTCCGTAAAAAAGGGGTGGTCATCCCAAAGTTTCCCATATGGACCGATTGGTGGGACAACGCATTCGAGGAGACGGATCCGTTTTACGTGCGGTATAAAAATTGGATTGATAAGAATAGAAACTTTTACAAAGAACACGGGGACGTCCTCACCCCGTGGCTGGAGAAGGCGCGAGGGGAACCACTGTGGAAGGGGGCGGTGCGGAAATTCGAGTGGCAAGCCGGGGACGAGCGGGGCTTAGACGAGGTGCTTTGGACACCCCGATCGAGCGGCGTGAGATGCAAAAGGGTGGATTACGTGCCGACCCTCGTCGCGCTAAACACGTGTCCCATCTACGGACCCCTCCGCCGAAGGCTCACACCCAGAGAGTTGTTACGACTACAGAGTTTCCCGGATTCGTTTGAGTATGAAAAGAAATCAATCTTCAAACAAGTGGGGAACGCTGTAAACGTGCGAATGATTTTGTTTTGCGTAGATTATTTAATTTAATCCAACAGGTGCTTCACCCTCTCCCTGTTAGCCATGTGCAAAGCCTCGACGTCCTTCTTGTTTTGTCCAACGTACGGAACGGCGAACCCTTCGTCGCACATCCACTTGTTGACATTGGTCCAAACCCCGTCCTCGCTGACCCAGACCTCGCCCAAGACGCGACCAAACTTGCCCCGAGAGTCCGCCTCCGGGCAACGAATCTCAATCTCGATGTCATCCTTTTCGGACTCCACCGCCTTGAGGCACCACTGCTTGAGCATCTTCTTCGAGAGCAAACCGAACTTCTTCTCCTCCTTGTCCGACGTTCTCGATTCCGGGGTGTCGATGCCGAGGAGTCGCACGCGCTGGGACGTCGAGACGTCAAAACCCAAATCGATGGAGACGTCGATCGTGTCGCCGTCGACCACCTTCTCCAAAGCCTTGATGCGATATTTATAATTACACTCCGGTTGCTCGTACGTTGACATGGTAAAGAACGCTCAGATTTTTTTTACCCCCCCATCGGCACGCGATTGTTCATCATCGACGGTGGTGTGTTCGGGGGTTTTTTGTTTCCACCACTCATGAGGATGACGACGATGATGATAATCACACAGCAGCAACACATGCTACTACTCGTCACACCGGAGAAACCGAAAATCGCCGCCTTCTTTCGCTTGCTTGATTTTTCTTCCTCCGCCCTTTCTGCTTCCTCTACAGCCTTGTCGGAACTACTCTCGCCTCCGGTGTTCATGGTGTTATTGCACGTAAGGGAGACCCCGGAATCGACGAGGTGCCCCGCGATGTTGACGTCTTGAATGCACAAGTTCAAATTCAAATCACATTTGTCAGCCCCATCCGGTTTGAACCTATTGGACGTCACCTTACACACGTTATTTCTGCAATGCATTCGGTCGCCAAGTTGTTGCCTCACCGAACCACTCAACTGGTCTTCGGGGATGTCACCTATCAACTTTTTATGATCCACCTTGACACCCTCACACCCGGCGTATTCAGCCCAGTTTTCCTCTTTACATTTCCCCGTGAACGCGTTGTAACACGCACACCAATCGTCCCCCTTACCTTCGGGTGATTCACAAAACTTTGCCGCCAGGGCGTCGTGTTTGGTTTTCCCGAGGTTTTCGGGTGTGCACAGTTCGGATTTGATGGCGGGCAACCGGGACTCGCAATATTGGGCAGCCTTTTGTTTCGCGCTCACCTGACTGACTCTTCGGGCCAGGTATTTGTAGCACGTCTCCCCGTTTGCGTTGATCACTCTATCGAGGTGGTTGAAATTTTCACAGTACCCTCTACCTCGGGCGTCCCAGTTCTTCCTGTTCGGTTTGAAATGTCCAACGAGCAATTGGTCGTAAAGGGAGCGTCCATCGGTGCCCGCAGTTTTGGCAACGCCGTGTCGACTGAGGTTTCTCAGAACCGCATCATTCAAGACACTGTCCGGGTGTACGCACATGAAACCGGAATCACCCCCCGTACTCTTCGCGTGGATTTGCCACGCCGACGCGACGCATGGATTTCCCCGCGCGGAAGGTGTGTAGTGAAGTCTGGGGCCACACGCCCTCGCGCAATAAATGCGCGTCCGGCACCCGCGGCACTTTTTGTGTCGACGCATCTCCTTGTCTGCGCGACAGTGCAAACTTTCATTATAGTTGCATGGGGTTGTCTTGTGTTCGTAATCCTCACCTCTGTACCATCCGGCTACGAAGGTTGGGTAAACCATCTTCGCTCTAATTTGAACACACAAAAAAATTCCCCGTAAACGTGATCCTCTCCTCATCCCTGAGTTGTTCGCTCACTCTGTGCACCATGAAGGCGGGGAAAAACATCAGAGTGCCCTCCTTCACGTCCGGTGCAAATTCTCTCTCGAATGCCGGACACTTTTCCAATCCCGGTATTTTGAGGTCGGGTGCTGGGTTCAGAAAGATGAATTTACCATCCTTTTCTGGGTCGTACTGTGCGAAATACACGAAACCAAAGGCACACCCCGTGTCGTTGCCGTGGTGCCAGTGTGCTTCCTGGCTGTGACCTTTCCTGTACACGTTGAACCACACGTCGCGCACGCACTCGTCACACTCTTGTTTCCCACACCTGTACATGCTCGGCTGGAGTTCTTCGAGGCCGAGGTTTGAGAGGTATTCCCTGAGACACTTACACACGGTTTCTATGAGAGGCGTGTACCCGTGGTAGGCTTGGTGGCGTGGCATGTCTTCGCGGCCGTGGCCGTCTGGGGAACTCGTGAGACAGTTGGCGTTCCATTTCACGGATTCGAGGATTGGGTTTTCGTCGCTGTGAAAATATGCTTGAATCTCTTCGCGAATTTTCGAAACCTGTTCTTGAGTAAAAGGTTCGAAAATTCCAATTGGATATCCGTACACGTCCATTATTACTTACCTGATAAATTTCAAAACGGCATTTAACTCCTTCTGGGATAATTTCTTCTTCTTGGCCGCCTTCTTGACGCCGTTCTTCTTTTCGTAGCGTTCGTACTGGGTGTACCCGTAGACCGCCAGTGCGACGAGGAGAACAAGCAAAACCTGATTTCTTTTAATTTGCATGTTGTGATATATAGTTACTACACATTATAATTTCTTCTTACGTCTACGACTCGTGGACGTGTCGAGGCTATCAAGGGCGCGCATTGCATTTTCGTACATAGTGTTCAGGTAGGTCGTCACCGAGAGTGCCTCCTTGGTGGCGCGTCCGAGTTCACACTCCGTCTTCTTGAGTATGAACACCGGACACGAACGTATGAACTCCGTGGCGATGATGTCCCAGTTCGGTGCGTTGAGTATGATCGACATGCATCTGTCGTAGGCACCCTCGTCGACCGGGGTCATCACCTCCATGAGTTCCTCCCATATATGTTCCGCAACGAGGGTGAAATCTTTGAAAACGCGCTCTCTCTCCCCCTGGTCGAGGCTCTGCAACCACTCGAGATCCTCCGATAAAACATCCTGTCTGTGTCTGAGTTCGTCGACGCGGGCGTTCAGGTCTTTACGTTTCTTCTCCAAGTTCCTTATCTGTGCCTCCACGTAACCTATGGCACAGTCGTCGAGGCACATCGTCGCCCCGTGCGTCGTCGTCTAAACGTTCAAAACTCGGATCACCTCCTCCACCGCGGGTGACCTCCGAATGTCCGAATCGTCCATGGACACCCTCTCGATGTACTTGAGATCTAACCCGTCCATTTTATCACACAATAGGGCCAGACCGTTGTCCGGGCCGAGATCGCTCTGGTTGAGGTCCCCGGTGACGATGAGTCGTGACCCCTCCCCGACGCGAGTGAGAAGCATTTGCATTTGGGACATCGACGCGTTTTGCATTTCGTCGGCGATGATGAAGGTGTTTCGAAAGGTTCGTCCGCGCATGTACGCCAAAGGCTCCACGACGAGGGACCGTTCGATCTGCGTGCGCGAGAGGCTCTGCTCAAAGTAGTCCATCATCGGTCGCACCCACGGTTCCATCTTCGCGTCTTTGTCCCCGGGAAGCCACCCCAGGCTGTCGCCCGCACTCACCAGGGGACGCGTGAGCACGACTCGACCCCTGAACGACGTCAGGAGATGGTCCAGGGCGACGCCACAGGCGAGCATGGTTTTCCCAGTGCCCGCCGGTCCGGTCGCGACTATTATAGGTTTTTCTGACTTAAGTGCGAGCATGTACCGACATTGTCCGGCGGTTTTTGGAAAGTCCATTTTCTCTCTTTAATGTAATAATGGAGTTCCACTTTATCGGTATCACTCCAACAAAAAGTGTTCTCTCAATGATTGATGGGTCGGGTAAGTCAAGGTATATGATTTTTAGAAGCACGGAATCCGCGAACAATGCCGTGGAGTACATCTCTCGGTTTCGGGCGAAATACGGACAGTGGCCGGTGTTCGACATGACGAACCCACGCGTGCGCATTCAAGAGGAGGTGAAGATCAAAAAGAGAGATCCGGCGTACGTGAAAAAGTTTATGACGGTTTATGAGCAGTCCAGGGAAGAGATAGACACGATGGCCCTCGAGACCGGGGCGTCTTTCTTTTGGGTGAACAAATTCCTGTGGTCGGCACAGGCGGAAGACGCCCTCACGGCCATCAACTTTAGTGGGTCGGACATCGATGGATTCAGTGACATCGACATGTACAAACAAAAATTAGAGTACAACTTAAAAATTAAGTAATCATTGTAATGTAAATGTGTGGCATCGTTTGTTTATTCGGGGAGAAGAAAAGTGTCCCCTCCGGTCTTCTCACCCACCGAGGTCCCGATGATTTTCGAAGCGAAACTCTGGGAAAATGTCAAATCGATTACTACCGCCTCGCCATCAACGATCTCTCCTCCGCGGGGATGCAACCGTTCAAAAAGTACAACTCCCTCTTCGCGTGCAACGGGGAGATTTACAACTACCGAGATTTCTTGAATGGGGACGAGAAGAGTTTGAGCGATTGCGAACCGGTGCACAAGTGGATGAAAACTTTCGGCCCACACACGACCATGACGCAGATGCGTGGGGACTACGCGTTCGTCTACACCGACGGCGAACACGTCATCGCCGGGAGGGACCGCATGGGCGTTCGACCGTTGTTTTACACCAAATACGCACCGGATTCCATCGCCTTCGCATCGGAGGCCAAGGCTCTGCGTTGGCTCGGGACGAAAATCGAAATCTTCCCCCCGGGTGCGTTCTACGACAGTCGCATCGATGGATTCGTGCACGTGTTTAAAAATTATTGGAAGGTGATGAATCTCCACTCGTCCTTCGTGAACTTGAAAAAATATCTCGAAGACGCCGTCAAGATACGTCTGGCGCTGAGTGACCGAGCCACCGGGTTTCTTCTCTCCGGGGGGCTCGATTCCTCCCTCGTGTGTGCCATCGCACAGAAGGTTCGCTTTCCGAAGCAGATTCAAACCTTCTCCATCGGTCTGAAGGGTTCACCCGATCTCGAGGCTGCCCGGAAAGTCGCCAATCACATCGGAAGCCTGCACACGGAGGTTCATTTCACCGTGGAGGAGGGCATCGCCGCCATACCCTCCGTGATCGAGGCGATCGAGTCTTACGACTGCACCACGGTTCGCGCCTCTGTGCCCATGTACCTCCTGTGCAAATGGATCAAGGAGAACACGGATTGCCGGTACATCTTCTCCGGCGAGGGCTCGGATGAACTCTTGGGTGGCTACCTGTATTTCAAGAACGCCCCCTCCGTCGACGCTTTCACTATGGAAAACACCCGGCGCCTGCGACTCATCCACCAATTCGATGGTTTGCGTGCCGACAGGTGCTGCGCCGCCCACGGGTTGGACCTCACCGTCCCTTTCTTGGACACCGAATTCATCGAAAAGGTGATGAACCTCGACCAAAAACTCAAGATGACCGACGTGGAAAAAGAGGTGTTGCGCAAGTCATTCGAGGGGTACCTTCCCGATGACATCCTTTGGCGCCAAAAAGATGCCTTCTCCGACGCCGTCGGCTCAGAGTGGGTGCAGGCGCTTCGAAAGATTGGTGACAAAATGGGTGACGAACACTTTCAAAACACCCAGGCCATCTGCGGTGGGAAAAACACGCCGCTCACCAAAGAGGAGGCTTTCTACCGCGAAGAGTTCTGGTACAAGTTTTGCTCGAAGAACGACCACCTCATCTCTGAAATTTGGAGACCGAAATGGACGACCATCAAAGATCCGTCCGCGCGATTACTTATAGAAAACAATCAATAATTATGTAAAAACAATGGCGAAGAACATCGTTCAAGAATTTAACCCGCGCGAGGAGAGCCACGTCATGTGGCTCAAGGGGGTCAACGAGGCCATGGCCAAAGCGACCGGGGGTGGGAAGGTCGACGTCGTCTCCGTGTGGGACGAAAACCCTATGGGCGTCAAACTCACACAGATCCAGGAGTTGGCCTACCAACACTTTCAGCTTGCGATGAAATATGCGAACGCCGTGCTCTCGTCGGACGCCTTCATCCCGTAGCCGCGAACGTTTTTTTCTCCGCAGACAGTAATGAATAAGACGATCTTCGCCCTCGTCGCCCTCGTCGTGTTGTATTTGCTGTTTTTCAGACGCGGGGAGGGGTACACCCCCCTTCGCGCCGCGTGGAGATACGCGCTCCAGGAGACGAGCCCGAATGCGGGTCGACGCGTGACCGACCCTTTCAACAAGTGCTCCCCGGAAGAGTGGCCTTGCAAATAAAGAATAGAGCCATTTTTATTACGAGACAGAGATGAATGCAACGCGCGCCTACGCACTTGAACAAATTTCCGAAATTCTCGGCCTTCCCCAGGATAACCCATCGGTCGTTAACCTGGAGAAATCCATACTGAATCACACGTACGATTCCATGAAATCGTCGGACGAGTGCAGTTTTGAAAACCAATGGTTTTTGAACAAGTATCGCTTAAAATTTTTATCCATTCGAAAAAACCTCTTGGAGTCCTCCCACCTAAAGAACGACGTGCTCGAGAAAAAACTCAAGGCGTCGGAGGTGGTGGAATTGAAACCGTGGGAACTGTGGAAGGATGGACCTTACGCGACGACGATGGAGAACCGAATCAGAAAAGACATGCGAAAAGAATTCTTGGCCAAAGAGGCGAAGGAGCAGATGGAGGGCTTTTTCCAGTGCAGACGGTGCAAATCGAAAAAGACCACCTATTACGAGATGCAAACGAGGAGTGCGGACGAACCGATGACGGTGTTTGTCAGTTGCCACAACTGTAGCGCATCGTGGAAGTGTTGAGCCAGCACAGAGAATCGGTGAGATCCCACGGTTGGTCACCCACGCTTAGAACGAAATTGTAACCCATGTCCCTCTTCACTTGTCCTTTTTCGTCCGGGTGACAAAACGCCAATCGATCCCACTTTATCTCCAAGTCTCGGAGGTTCTGCTTCGTGTACTCCACGTTATCTAACCAGTGTGGTCGAGCGGTGATGATGACGATGCGGTACCCAATCGCCTTCGCCCGGTGGGCCAGGGCGACGATCGGGCCGATGATCTCCCCGTTCGTCCTCATGAGGGTGTCATCGATGTCGAACATCACCGCGTCGTTTCTCTCTGGGATGCCCCTGTTGTACAAATCTTCCAGCGCCTCCAGAGCGAGTTCATCCAACTCCATTTATAAAGAGGTGAGATGATTATTTCCCATGCATCGACGTGCACACTCTTTGTCGATACTCGATTATAAAAAAAAGACATGGAAAGCGAAGAGATTACACTTTTCGACGAGCGTGACGGCGTGCCTGATGATCGTGGGTTGGGTCGTTTGGAGTGCCCGGTTTGCTACAAATCCACGCGAACACTCGTGACTTTCGATTGCCTCCATGACATGTGTTCCACGTGCACGCGACGCTGGACCCGAAACTCGTGTCCGATGTGCAGACGGAGCGTGCACACCGAGACGTTCTGCGAGCGACGCTTCGACTACCTCCAAGAGGAAAAGCGACGGTTCCAAAATCTCGGACGTGGGTACCAGGTGTGTCTTCGAACCGTCGTTTTTCGCTCAGAAAGTGGGGTTCACGTGCTAGTTAAAGAAAAAATTCGCTAACATGTATATGGCCCCGTATACCCCACCCATCGCACATTATTCGGAGATGGACGTGTCTGAATACACGGAACAGGAGATGTACGATTTTATAGGGAAAAACGGCCGTCGCTTCTACTGGCTTACTCGATTTTTGGGGCTCGACTATTTGTGGTACGATGAGAAGAGGAAGAAGATAGAGATTTGGGGCGCTCCTTTTACACACGAAAACCAACAGAGTGCACACGTGATAGATGCCGAACTGCGTCACTTCAAGGATGGACGGCAAGGCACTGCTGGAGTACCTCGTGAACCCACCGGAGACGAACTGGTATAGGCACGAACGCCTGCCGGTGTATCGCCACAAGGACTACGTCGACGCTCTCGAGCGCGAGTACCTTGAGAAGGGCCTCGAGTTCGAAAGATCCAAATTTGAATTTGATGACTTGGAGGAACCAATAACCGTTGAAAAACCACGTGTACGCAAGTTCCCAGATCCCAAGCACGTGCCCGTGACACTGACGGTGATGAAAAACAACAAAGTCAAGGTGACGTGTCACACCGCGTGGACCACCCTATGGGAGCGGTACTACGACAAGGGCAAGGCGCCGCCCCTCCGGGCGATCGTGCAGGCGTACAAGGCTGTCGGTTGCGACGATGACTTTTTGAAAAAAGTCATTAAGAGCCACGACGCCAAAGTCAGGGATTCCAAATTGTTCGCCAAGCACATTCAAAAAGTCTTCAAGATGGAAGAGAAAAAGAAAAAGGTGACTAAAAAGGCACCCGTCGTCGTGGAAGAAGACGAGGAGGAAATCGCTGCATCGGATGCCGAAGACGACGACGGCGGAGCCGACGACGGCGGAGCCGACGACGAAGGGTTCGATATGGAAGTCGACGACGACGAAGATGTAGAAGATGACACTGTACTATCAGATGTAGAATTGTAATACGTTTACTTTGAGACCGCGTTCAAAAACACAAAGAAATTGCCGCTCTTCAAGGCCAAGAGAGCCACGATAATGCACACGAAACACGAAAAGTAAAGCGCAACCCTACCGACGGTGGTTTGCATCATGCTGTTAGTGGTTTTAACTTGGGCGGACGTGGTCGAGTCCAAGAGGATTGGTTCTTCTTTTTCGGCCATGTTATATATTTTTATGTTATATATTTTTTGAATGTGGGACACACATTTAAAAAAGTAAACTCCTCCGCTGAGAATCGAACTCAGATGACCCGGTTAACAGCCGGGGATAATGACCTTTATATGACAGAGGACTGGTCCGGCCTATCCGATTCGAACGGATGACCCATGGAGGCCTGCATGTGATGACAACTACAATCCATTGCTCTTCCAACTGAGCTAAGGCCGGATGAGGGCTCCCGCCTGGAATTGAACCAGGGTTGACGGATTCAAAGTCCGCAGTGATAACCACTACACTACGAGAGCGACTATACTTTACACCCTGAAACAAATTCGACGGTTTTAACGCACACAAAAAAATCTCGCCTAATAGTAATGAACACAAAATTTGTGACGGCGGCACTCATTCTTCTGCTGTTGGTCGTCGTGTTTTTCCTCCCGGACACTCGACCGGTGACGACAAACACCGTGTGGAGTTATTGGCACTCCCCGGTCCCACCGGCGATCGTGCGGAGGTGTCGAGCGAACTGGCAAAGGGTTGGAAAGATACAGGACGTGCGGTTTCTCAATGCCTTCACCGTGCACAAGTGGGTTCCACTTTCCACACTGGCCTACTTTTCTCGCATCACCTCGTGTCAGGCGCACAAGAGTGATCTCATAAGGTTTTACCTCTTGAAACACTACGGTGGCACGTGGATCGACGCCTCCGTGTTCTTCACCGCCCCCGTGGATTGGCTCCCAGAGCGAGGTGTGTTCTGCTACAAGGCGGACCGGTTCAGCGTCCAGGGACTCACGTGCCTCGAAAATTTCATGATCAAGGCACCCAAGGGGCACCCGTTCATCGAACGGTGGATGGACCAAACCATCAACGAGTTCTTGGATAAAAATTACAAGGAGAACAATAAAAAATTCAGAGACATCATCGGTAAAAACGGAGACTACTTGGTGCCCTACGTCGCCTCGATGAAACTCACCCTCCCGGGAGACCTCGTGACGAAGAGTGCCGAGGAGGGTCCTTACCGAGACACCGTCCGCGTCGGTTGGGACAACGCCAACGAACTGTGCAAATCGATCGAATACGCGAAGACAAAGATTGTCAAACTGTGGAACAAGCCTCGGTCGGTGTGCTCACCGAACGTCGTGCCCTTGCATCCGGTGTTCAAAGACCACTCCCCAGCGGGGGTGTACGACAGGTTCAAGACGAAATTCGACGAGTACGGCAACGGAGAGACGGGTCCGACGGACATGGTCTACGCGATAGCGATGCCCGACCGACTGGCTTACATCAAAGGTAAACTCTCGGAATTGGGGACCAAGTACAAACTTTTCAACGCCATCAAACCGGACGATCTCACGAAGGAAGATTACGAACGCATGTCCGAGACATTCAACCCGAAAAATAAGATGCTTCACAAGCGCATGACCAAACTCCCGGTGTGTTTGTCCTTCTTCATGTGTTATTACGACGCGTACGTGAACGGCTACGACACCATTCTCGTTTTAGAGGATGACATTAAATTCAACGTCTCAATCGATCGGATTAAACAAGCGATTGAAGAATTCAAAAAAATCGACGCCGAGGTCTTGTTCTTGGGTTACTGCTGGGCCAACTGCGACAAGAATTACACCCAAGTCACCGAAAACTTGCACAGAGCACCGAGAGAGGTGCAACTCTTGTGCAACCACGCCCTCGTGATGAAGAATTCGTTCATTCGAAAATACATGGAGCGCGACCACCCGACGTTTTGGAACAACAGAAACGACCACACGCTCTCGAATTTCCTGAGAGACCACGACGTGTTCAAGTGCGTGCCACCGAAGGCGTTCATCAACCAAAACAGGGCGGAGATGGGGAGCAATAACGAGAATTACGATCTCGGTGGCAAGGCGTGTAACCTCGAGAAAAAAAACTAAGTCTATCTTAGATGTTCGCGAGCGTCAAGGTGGGCCTCTTGCTCATCATCCTTCTCGCGGTGTTTCTGTTCACGAGACGCGGGAGGCAGTTGCGATTCAAAACGTTCCTTCTCACGTTACCGAAAAGCGTGGAGAGACAGCGCCGTTTTTTCGACGCCCATCACAGGAGGATTCCGGTCGAGGTGGTCTACGGCCCGAACACGAGCACCGTGGAATCGGCGAGGGAATACGAAGACCAAGTGGACACGAAACATTTCAAGAAAGCCCTCGAGATGCACTACGCACCCTCCGTGCGTCGCCCGGACATCACATATTTCAACCTGGGTGCGATAGGCGCTATGTTTGGCCACATGGACATTTGGGAAAAGGCACACAAAGACGGAATCAAATACGCTTTGGTGTTCGAAGACAACACCCTCCCGTCGGAAGAAATTTATGGGGAGGTGCAATCCGTCATCGAAGAATTGGAGGATGGCTTCGAGATGGTGTTCTTTCATTGCATCGCGAGATACGTTGATGACAAAAAACACGGAACCCTGGAAAAAGTGAAATGGATCTCGAGCATGAAATGCTACCTCGTGCACGTGCCAAACTTTAGGAAATACATCAAGTACTTTTTCCCCATGAATAATCACGTGGACAACAAAATGGAAGATCTCATCGCCAAGGGCGCGAGGGTGTTCTACAAAGACATGCGCCACTGTTTGAAAATCGATCGGTCGAGAGGGTCCACCATCGGACACTCCGAACACGACAACAAAGATTTTTTCAGCCGTCAATACCCACACGTATCAAGTGACGCACTCGTCAACGGATACTAATTATTATTATTTTGTCAGCATAACATAAATATGAAACCGATTTACATCGGGGGCATCGTTTTCGTTATGGTGATTTTAATCATCGCCGTGATATCTTTTCGGAGCGACGACGACACGATCGTTCAGGAAGGGGATGAGGTCACGCAACAAGAACCTGTGACCCAACAAGAAAAGGTTCAGGACATGATGCAGCAGCAGACGAACACTGGGGGTGTCGGCGCCGCAGGTGCGGAGGTGGAAGAAGAAGAAGAAGACGAAGAACCCCCGGCCGAGGAACCCCCGGCCGCGAAGGAGGAAATTCCAGAAGACGAACCCGACCTCGACCCGAAGAACGTCAAAGGTTTGGTCGGACACTACACCGCCGACAGTTTCGACGAACGCGCGAACGTGTGGAAGGACGTGAGTGGTAACGACAATCACGCCGATGAAATTAAGGGTGAACCCGAGGTTGTGGAAGAGGGTGGGATCAAGTTTTTGCTCGGTGGGGCCTCGAGCGGTGTTCGCTTTCCCACCTCCGTTCTCACCAACGGTCGACGATACACCATGATCGCCGTGACCAAAGTTAATTCCAAGATGGGCGGCGGACGCGTTTTCGACGGTTACGGCAACGGTGCAAACTACTTGTCTGGGTATCACTGGAGTTGGCCGTATGGTCAGAGGGCGACCAACCAACCCGCGGGTTTCGGGGGTGCCCACAGAACGGGAAGTTGGTGGATTGCACACAACGATCAAAAAATCACCGACGAAAATGTCGATAACTGGATACTCACTACTGACCAGAAACAC
>Ga0255759_10003339_pt1 | contig 14097 bp, 21 predicted proteins | sample 101ome_20_FD_179959 | JGI IMG/M metagenome (GOLD analysis project Ga0255759, IMG submission 179959) | Coastal salt marsh microbial communities from the Groves Creek Marsh, Skidaway Island, Georgia - 101404AT metaG (version 2) | ecosystem: Environmental > Aquatic > Marine > Intertidal zone >...
ATCTGTTCTAGCATATGTACCTGCTACATTTATTTTATCTAGCTGATCTATTACAATAATATCTGGTGTATTTTTTTCACAATGTGCATCTATATCATCCATTGACCAATCTACTGTATCAAACATAGATATATTATCTTTTATTTCATTCCAATGTGATTGAGCAGTATCTAAATTATCTACTATTTCTTCTCTTGTCATGCTAGTAAAACAAGATATTGCTCTCATTTGTGTACGAACAGCAGGCTCTTCATTAATAAACGCATGTATCTTCGCACCCTGTTCAGCAAAACCATTTGGCCCTGCACACAGACTAACCCAGAAAGCAGTTTTACCTGTCTCTGGTCTAGCAAATGCAATCATCAGATTGCCACCACCTATACCTCCAATATTATTTTTTAGTATTGGGATATTAAATTTCCATTTAGATGTTGTAGATAGAGAAGTTAGCACATCATTTATATCGTGAGTAATTGCAGGTGCTTTATCCTCATCAATACCATGTTTATGTTTTTCTATCATGGTTACTATCTCATTAAAATTTGCTTCTTTACCATTAAATATTTCAGTAGACTCTATAGCTATTCTTTGTGCAAGATCTCTGTCAGATAAGATACGCATAATATCTTTTGCTATCTCTTTGCTAGGTTCCTGTACCTCTTTTATATCTTCTACTAACTCACTAAATTTTTCTTTTGCAGCACGAGTTAACGCAGGATTAAATATGGTAGTATGTAAAGAATATAACTCATCAACTTTTATATCTTCTTCATACTTCTCATGTGCCTTTTGTATTGTATCATACAAAGAACTTATATCTCCTCCAAATACTGTTGGAGATAGTGTGCCTTTGTATTGTGTATAAAATTTTTTATTAAGCATAAGCCTAATCATTTGTTTTTCTATCATCTACCCTCTCTTTCTATAAAATCTTTTACAGGTCTGTGTTCGTAATTATCTGAGTTACCTTTACTGTAAAATAATTCTCTAATTTGTTCTGTGTTGTAGTATTTTAAGTCATCTTCTAAAGGTTTAACAATTATATTTTCAAACCCAGATGATCTTAAATCTTTTGCCATATCATATGCTTTTGTTGTAGCATCTCTATCTAAACATATATATAAATTTTTATATGGTTTTAAGTGTGACTTCTGTACATCTTTTAATTTTGTACCCATGATTGCTATACCAGTTAATATATTTGATACTGCACAAGCTGATGGACAATCCTCTACAATTACTGCATCATTACACTCGCCACATTTAAATGGAACATCTTTATTACCATACATAAACCATTTAGGAAATGTATTCTTATCAAGTGCCCTACCTACTGCACCAACTATCTTATGTGATATTCTATTTTTAACTAAGAATACAACTCTATTTTGTTTTACATCATATTTAAAATCTGCTCTGCCCCATGACCAAGACTCCCAACAATTATTATTTGATAGCCAACGCATAGCTTTTTCATTTGAGTATATTGATTGAAAACTATCTGGTATTTTAAAATTAACATCTTCTATATGTAATTCTTTATTACCATGAAATACTCTCTCTACATATTGCATATTTTTTTCTCCTTGTTTTTTGCCTTTAGCACTACATGAAGCATGAAAGCAATACCAGTTTAGATTACCCTCTGTGGTATCTACAGAGAAAGTATTTCTACCATTACAAAATGGGCAATCCATTCTGGTTTGTATATCTGATTGTAAAGATAAACCCTCTACTACTGCTAGCTGTTGTTTATAGTTCAAAGTACAACTCTCTCTGCTTTTATTTCTTCGTATGTAATTAGATACTTATCTTCAGATAAAAATTCATTAGGTTCAATCTTCATCAGATTGTGATTTAAATATTCAGCTACGTTATTTTCTATCTCTTGATATGTTGGCTCTTTCTCGAATGGTATTATTGCTGTTGCTTCTATTCCTAGTCCTGTTAGTCTTATTTTGTATTTTTTCATCATGATTTTCCTTACCATAGTTTGACTTGTTTGTCAAGTCATTTTGTTTTTTTAATTGCTTATAATAGTTTGGGTGCTTAAAAACAAATGTCATTGGTTATAAACATCTAATATACTTTCATCCCACAAATCTACACTGTAAGATTTTCCGTTTAACTCAAAAGAGAACTGAGTTCCTTTTCCTTCAAGATAATCATCTTGCCCATTTAATGTGCCTCCCATTTCATTTTCTATTTTATTTATTAATTGTTTTCCTATTTCATTTGGTGTCATCTTTTTTCTCCTCATAGTGGTTTATGATTTTTTTTATTTGATCTAATTTTACTATTGCATAAGGCTCAAATAATTTGCATACTTTTAATGAATCTCTAAAACAACATGACCATCTCCATTGATCTTTCCATTTTGTTTTTGCAGATGGTGGTGTTTTTTTTGTTTTAGGTCTAACTGTTCCTACGCCTAATATTTTGTGCATGTAATCAATAACATATTTATTAGTCATAGCAACTTCCATTCTTATTATCCAACATTTATATGGTCTTGGTTTTTTAGACCACCTACGAAAATATTGTTTATATGTTATACTTCCCTCTCCATCAAATAAACCTGCGAGATAGCTAATTTTTTCTTTATCCATTAATGTTCCTTGTAACTTACTTGTTTAACTTTATGATCCCAACAAGCACGGCAACTACCACACTCATTGTTATTTAAATATGCACGACACTCTTTACCCTTGTGCCTTTTATCTTTATGCACACCAGATGTCCACTTCCAAAACTTAGGAATAGCACCATCAACTTTAGTAGCAGATACACGAAGACATAAATTTTTAGGAACATCTTCCTCTTTTATTTTATTTATTATTTGATATTCTTTTGTAGCTAACCAATGTTTTATGTGTGGTGTGTTCTCACATACTTCAAATATTTTCATAAGATGCGAATAAGATTGCACATCACCAGAGTCAAACCAACGGTGAAAAAGCCTTGATTTATCTAGGTTTTTGTACTTAAATGTAATAAGTTCTGACATGTAGTCTACCCATTCATTCATCTCAATAGCATCATATCTTTTTTGATACATAGCTTTTGTTGCAGGAAAAGTATAACAACCTTTACCAGCATAACATTTCTTACATATTGTACCATCTACCTTAGCTAACTTCATACCTGTCTTACAATACTCAATAGGTATGCCCCACGCATACGAGGGCATCTTACTAGGATTAGATAGCTTACCTATCTTATCTTCTATTTTTTTTATTTCCATGATTGTCCTTTGTTAATAGATTACCTTAACACATAAAGTGTGGTATGTCAACATAAGTGTACTTTGCAAATCTTTTCTTTTCACCTATGTAGTACTGTCTGTATGCAGTAATATAATCTTCGTGCTTGTATTCATCTGGCATACACTGTGGTGGTGGTGTAAATTCTATACTAGGAAATTTATTTTCTATATTTTTAAATCTATCAAAATTAAATTTATTAATTATTAAGTTAGACTTGTGTATTTTTCTGTACCTTTTTGTATATTGCATTCCTAAGTACGTTCCTAGATACCAAGTATAAGTAAAGTTTTCAACAGAGTCACCTACCCAAATAGTCATTGGGTGCTTAGGATATGCAGGTTTATATAATTCGTCATCTAAACCACAATGTCTTTGATATGCAGTTGATAGCATTTGTGCTGTTTCTAATATCATTTTTACTACATGCTTATCGCAATGATATTCAGCACATATTTTAGGCACTTTGTGTAAATGAAATATGTTCATATTTTTTTCTCCAATCTTCTTATTCCTAATCTTAGTTCATCTCTTGTTATATCATTAGAGTTGTATCTTTCTGTTAGTATAGTAAATAGTTTCTTAACTCTATCGTGTGTAGTTCCTGCCATATCACACCACAAGACACAATCAGAAGTATCAAACCATCTTCTTGCTCTATCTTGTAATGCAGGACTTGACTCGCTATTGCTTAGTAATCCAAAAGCATCTTCCATCATGACTTGTATTTTAGCAATGGCTAGTTTTTCTTCTGGTGTTTTATCTTCTACTTCGAACATTCCTTTCATATAGTCTTCCTCCTTTCTGTTCATGTAGTCCACAGACTGCACAATAATATTTTTTATTTATGATTATTACTACCTCTGTAGTGTTACAACTGTAACATACTTTAGTGCGTGTGTCAATATGACTGGTTGTTTTTTCTGTCATTTTATGATATGATGTCCTGTCGTTGCAGGGGGGTTAGTATATACTATACCCTACTAGGGGCATCTTCTCCTTTCTTATTGGGTTCATATAAATATTGTTTAGTAATTACATTCTCTATTCTTTTCTTATTACTAAAGGCATATAGACATGCCTCATAGTCTTCTGGAAATATTTCCCAAGTAATATCACTTGCACCCTCTAGGGCAATATATATTTCTAGTATAAATTTATGTTTAGATATTGTTAAATCTTTTCTAATTATATTTGTCATAAGTTATTATATATTATTTTGGGTGGCTTGTCCACCGAGACTTCTAGTTTAAGCAGGTATTACTAGACTATAAAGGTTGCAACCTATAATTACCATAGTACGCCTTTTCAGATGGTTTGGTTTCGTACATCTCATACAAGCCATATAGTAGGCTAGGCGATCTCTCGCCTAACCCTTATTGTTTTATGATGCCATGTTAGATAAGCCCTGATGATAGTAAAATACAAAGTCATTACTATTTAAAAAGTTTCTAACTTCATAATCTCTATCTTCATTACTTCTAACACTATCTCTTTTGCATGATTCTATTTTATAATCTTCACTATCTTTCTTCCCAATCTTGATTGCTCTTTGATTGTGAGAACTATAGTTAGTAAGTGCATTATAAACATCATACAAAGTAGAATTATTTATATCAGTTTCAAGAACATTTAAAAGCAAATAATATTTACTTTGAGATTCTTTAGAAAACTTTCTAAATAACTTCTCAACATCTGCTCTATCAAGTGTGACACTTTGGTAAGCCTCAACAGTATTCTTAAGATTAACAAAAGTATTGTTTAGATTCTCTAATTTCTTAAATGAATCTTCCACATTGAACTGCAGAGTATGTCTTTTCATAGAAGCATTTACATTTTCAAATGATTTCATACCATTTGCACATACTAATCTAAGAAACATTGCTCTTAACTGATAAATAATTGATGCATCATAACTTGATATCACTTCAATACCAAACTTAAGTTTATCATTTGGATCATAGTTCATAGAATATGTTCCAAAATTTCCAGTATCCCCAAACATGATTCTTAATTTCATGTAGTTTAACTCTGGGTGTACTGTGAAATTTAATGATGTATCACTTATATCAATACCATATTTATCTAATGCTTCAGATAATCCTGTAAGTATTTTTTCGTATGGTATAAGCTGATAATTTGCACCATGCAAATGTATAGCCCTGTTGTTATCTGTATCAAGCACAGCATAACTAGGTTTGTTCAAAACAAAATCAGTTTCAATTGATTTCAACTCCCTTAATTCAACTGGAGTTGTACATAAATTATAAACTGTTTCGTCTTGAGACTTTAGTCTTTCAACTAATGTACTCATATGTACTCCTTTGTTTTTGATTAATAAAAAAGGCAGTAGCAAAATTAATTACTACTGCCTATAATATACTACGAATGTAGTATTATGTCAAGCTACGAAGCTAACGAGGATTGTTGGGCATTATATAATATTCTTGCCTTAATCTTATCCTCTCGACTAGGTGCTTTCTTACCTATGTTCATGATAGAATCAACTGCGTCATCAATAGAGATAACTAAGTCCATTCCTATCTTATCTGCTAAGATTTCTGGCGCAATAGTCCAGTTAAACTTCTTAGCAAAGTCTTCAACTTGAGAGAACTTAGTCATACTTTTGACTATCTCTTTGAAACGATCAACTCTTGCAACTACAATCTGTATCCAAGCAGTATGTTGCTTGACTACTTCTTGCTTTGCATGATGCATCATCTCAAACTTAGCAAACTCAAGTTCAGTACAAGGTATTGCACGAGAACGACAGCCACCACTTCCAATAATATTCAAAGAATATTTATCTTTCCATTCTTCAAATACATCTGGGCTACCCTGTTTGCCTTGTAAGAAATGAGAGTTATCATTTCTAGCAGTAGCTAACCAAGGATTGCTTCGTCTATCGTACCTATCAGCACCTCTCTCGTAGGTAATCTCAGCTTCAATATTACAATCTGGATTAAGACCTACTTTCTTCATCTCGTCACGATACATTGCATAAGCAAAGTTCATACCGTGATTTCTAGTTGATGAAGTATAAGAGCTACTACTAGCTTGATAGCCACCATCAAGATGAAAAGAGAAATGACCTCGCTTATCTTCTTCATCTCCATATTGGTCTACCTCTTTAACACCTTCAACATTCATAAAAAAGCAACTGTCTTTGCCAGTAGCATTAACAGTATTGTACTTTCTCTGAAGTCGTTGAAGTTCTGCAACATCAGAAAGATGATACTTTCTCTCAACTACTTCTTTCATAACTTCAAAAGACGAGTCGATAGTTTCTCTAGCATCTATCTTTGCCTGTTCGTATGCAGTCTTTTCGTCACACTCCATAGACTCACAATGTCTACGAAAGTCTAACACTAAAGACTTACGCTTACCTGCGTTAAGCCTTACTTCTTTTTTATCCATAAGAGTACTCCTTTCTTTTTGGTTAAAAAAAAGACACCACCCAGATAGCTGAGTGATGCCTATATATTATAATATATTGATTGATGTGTCAACTAGCCAAGCCAAGAGATACTGCTAGTTCTTTTGCTTGTGCGTCATTTATTGTGTCATAATTCCAGTTAGCTCGTATTTGTTCTGGAGTTTGTGCTTGTTCTTGTGTTATCATTTGTCTAACACCACGATTGTTATTTCTTAAAAACCAACCTCGATTATTATATCTATCTTCTTGGTTTTCAGCATCATAGTAGTGATATCTGCCATAATCATATTCAACATACCAAGCGTCATCAAGTGGTATAGTTTGTTTGCCTATCTCTCCAACTGCATTCAAACAAGTCTGCCAATTTTCATTCAGGAATTGATCCTGACATCTTTGGCTACAAAACATATAATTATAATATGGTTTAGCTTTGTAAGATTGATAGTATTTATTACCCTTGTTACCTCTAATCTGTGCTTGATTTTTTTTCTCAGCACATTTTTTATTCTGACACCACCTATCACTCATTGATATCTCCTGTTGTCATTAAAGTTTTAAGAGCAGTAAATTTTACCTTATCAAACATGACAATAGTAATGTCCTCATTTACCTCTAAACGATTGATTTTATAGACTTTTTTGCCAACACTAAACCACTTCAATCTCTTAACTGAAATGTTTCGTGGTGCTTTTTTGTCTAAGTCATGGGCTAGTATGTACTCGTCTGGGTTAGTAGTTCTCTCCTTACCCTTACGCTTATACATAGTGCCATCAGATTGTTTCCAAGTTGAACGATTTAATAAATCAAACTTGCCAACTCTGTACTCGCCATTGGTTTTAATAAAACCTGCACGAAACTTTTTGGCTTTAGTTGATGTCATCAAATCATACAGTAGGTCTGAAACTTTACCTACTTCTATATTGACTTGTGTCATTGTACTCCTTGTTGATTGATTTGTATTCGGGGTGGGAAAGCATCACTCGAGATTATTCCTGACTAGCTACCCACCCCCCTTGATTGTTGCGTGGGAAAAATCCCTACAGCTGTTCTCCGACTCACACAAAAAAGGGCAACCAACTCTCGCTGACTGCCCTTTAGTTATATCATACTAGATTGTGTGTGTCAATCAGTATTGATTGGCTGTACCTCTGCATCTTGAAGTTCGGCTTGTGGAACAGGTGCAGTAGTAGGAATAACCATTTGATGTTTTTCCCACAATGCAGTATCACTATTCCAATACACAAAACATTCTTTAGCTTTCGCTAACTCATACTGAAGTTCTTGTGTAGGTTTGCCGTCATTCTCAATACGAGCAAGGCAGTTGATAAGTCTTTTACGCAAAGACCTTTTCCATTTCAACTCCCATGAAGTATCAACCATTGGTTTATTATCTGACATATATGTACTCCTTGTTGAGTACCTATGTTATAGCACAACTATTTATTATTGTCAATTAACTTTTGGATTTCGTCTTTCTTTAAATCTAACTTGTGTAGTTCCGAATAGACTTCAGGATTATCTAAGTATTTAGTTTTAAGTTTAATCATAACCTCATCAAACTTTTTTAATTTTAATTCTATCTGCCTAGCTAATGTAATCATAGTTTATATTTTTCTTTTGATTTTTTAATAACATAATTTTGTACTGATTTATAGTCAGCAAATTTACCTACATCTTTAGTTATTTTATAACAATCAAAAAAGTATTCTGGTCTTTTCTCATCTAATAATTGTTTTAAAATACTGACAGTATCTTTTAAAAAATCTTTTTTATTTACACCCCAACCTTGTATGCATCTATTTATAGGTTTAAATATAGCAACATAAGGAATATGTTTTCCTTTATTGTATTTAATTTTTTTCTTTTTTAATTTTAATTTTTGTTTGTATTCTTCAAATTGTATTACATTGTTTTTCATAAGTAAAATATATAATAAAAAAAGCCCCATGTCAATCTGACACAGGGCTTTACTTTAACTTGAGGGAGATAAAGATTGTTTATTGCCTATCGCCTAGCATAATTCTACGAAACTTTTTCATATCAAACTCAGATATATTATCAAGCCCACTACTTCGCTGAAATATATCCTGTGCATCATGTAGTTTCTTTGTATTCTTTTTGTCGTAGGCTATAGCTTTGTTCCTTTGTTGGACTTCGTCTATGCCCCACTTAGTTTGATCTACCATAATTATCCTTTCGTTTATAGATACATACTACAATAAAAAAGCCCCTGCGTCAAGTAGACACAAGGGCTTTCACAGATTGCTTTCCATTTCTGTTTTCCTTTTACATTTTAATTTAGACTAGCTACTATCAATAAAACTATGGTAGCCCAAAAAAATGTGGCTAATGTAGTTTGCATATTTATCCTTTCTGTATTCATAATAATAGCTTAAGCCTTTTATTTCTTAATGTCAAATCAATAAGAACAACTGATAAAATAGATAAGCCCATACTACTATTGCAAATATTCCAAGTGTATAAATCATTTTTTTATCCTTAAAAATCTTAATAGTTTGCACATTTTACAATGGCACAACCACGAATATTCATAATTAAATATCATATTTTTTGCCCTTTGGTTTAGGTCGTATTATTTCAAATTTATGTTTATTTATTTTTTTATCGTAGTATCTAACCATATAGCTAGATATACCATAAAGAATAAGCCCTATAAAAATAAGGCTTATTCCTATTATAAATATAAGATTATTGCTCATAGATATTTTTATGTATTGCGTTTAATACTTTGTTAAACTTTGGCATTACTTTCGCAATTTCATCTTCATTAAATCTTTTAAAGGTGTCATTACTAGCCAAATTAAAAACAAGATTAATACTATCTATTTTGTTTTTAGTTGATAGTTGTTGCTCTATTTTTTTTAATGATACAGCGATTGTTTCAACATGATCTAAAAATTGCTGTTCCATTTTGTTTGGTTTGTATTCATCAGTCATTTTTTTATATCCCTATAGTTAAGTTTATATTATGTATAATAATTATATATAAATATTATATTTAATTACTATAGTTATAATATAACATCACAAATAAGGTATGTCAATTCTGCATGGCTCAAGTGCTTCAGCTATGCAATAATGGAATACAACTAATAGGCTATGCAAAAAAGGAATACCACAGCTATTAGTTGCGAATGATTATCAATATCAAAAGATGAGAACATAGAGAGAACAGACTATGGCGAGATTGTGTCTTTTCATCACGCGATGAAAATAATTTTAATTTAATGCTCAAATAAGTTGAAACTAGATTTAATTCTGTTAAATTATAATCAGTTTTTGAATATTTTTAAAAAAGCATAACAGAAAATATTTCCTACTTTGAAAGTGGTCTTAACTTTTAAATGTCCAAAGTTTAAAAATTTTTTGATTAACTCTCTCGGAAGATGGAAAGTAGAAAAAAGTTTTAGCGAGTACTCTCGGAAAGTAATAGGTATAAATATGAGTGCAGAAAAAAGAAAAAACGACAGTAAAAAAGCAGAAGTTAAATCAATAAAACTAGATCAAATTAAAAGTTTATCTAGCATAGATATTGATTTAAAAAATCTGCAAAAACTCGCAGATAAATTTGATAAAAAAGGTTTATCTGCTTATGTGCCGTTATCAAATAAACTTTTAACAATTTATGATGAGATGAAAATTGTAGCATCTAAAAGTCAATTAGATGTTAATGAATTTTTTGTTTTATCTAAGATGAAAAAAGTTTTATTTGGTAGAGTAAATTATCCGTCAGAAAAAACACCAGACGGAAAATTTGTCAGATCGCCTAGTTTTGAGAGTGCAGTTAATCGTGCAGTCCAATTATCATTATTAAGAATTAATAATGTTGCAGGAATTACTATTAAAGAATTAGAGGTTTTAGTAGTTTCAAAATTAGTTTATCCAACATTACAAACTATTAATGATGAAGGCGAAAAAGAATATATAGCTAACGATAGCAACAAACTTGTTAAGCTAACAACGAGAAAGTTATCCGAGTTATATAAATCATTATTGCCAGATAATGCTTTTAGAAAAGGTACACAATCTAAAGACGACACAATCACAAAAACTTTTATTGAGATGAAAAAAGTTTTAGAGAGTGAAATTAAAAAGCGAGTTGAAAATCCAAATTACATAATGGAAAATTATGGAAAGACAGATTTTGAAACTCTTAACATGATTGTTAAATCTGCTCTAAGATTATCCGAGCAATACACCAGAGATAATAATAACGATACTAAAGACGGCAAAACCAAAGATGTTAATATGATTGCTGTTCAATCAGTAAGTTATGATTATAAAAATAATAAAGGGCAAGTACTTGGAACATCTAAGATTGCTTAATTAATAACAATAACAATTAGAGAGTACTCACTAAAACTTTTTTAAAATACTAAAGGCATTATCAAATTAATTTTTGGTAGTGCCTTTTTTTTTGCTCGTAATAAACTTGCTTAACACTAGGGCATTATAGCTACAAAATTTTACACTACCTTAACCCTCACCAACTGGTAACCCAAAGTAACCCAAGTAAATCTAGGGTAACCCTTGACTATACTTTTGGGCAACCCCTGTTTTTTTCTGCGATTGACTAAGAAAGCTCTAGGGGATAGGCGAGGGTACACCCCACTATATGGGGATAGATATATACAGAAGCCAGAAAATCCCTGAAGTCCATGTAAACCACCTGGGGGCCATATTTCAGGGCTATATATTCCATAAAATCTCCCAACAATATCCCTAGGAATACCCTAGGGGGTATGTAAAAATTACTATAGTATATATGTTAGGCCCCCCTGGTGGTACCTAATAACATTATACACCCTATTATCAATTTTGTCTATGTAAAAAGTGTCGCATGCTTAAATATTTAAAAATAATACTTGACAAAATTGCATATAAGCACTATAATATACTTATATATTATTCAAAGGACACACATACACGCATATAACACTAAGTTAAAATGGGTCATCACGGATAATATATATAATTTATGCTAGATCTAGACATAGAAAAAACAAATAAACTTCCTTTTAAGGAAATAATGGAGATAATAAACGCAAATAATGGATTCTTCTATAACAAAGACTCAAAAAAGAAACTTAACAGATATGCAAGAGAAGTTTCTAGACGCATTGTATGGCGAAGCAAGGGGAAATCCACGAGAAGCAGCTAGGATAGCTGGTTATTCTGACCATAGCTACCCTAAAGTTGTGCGTAATCTCAAAAAAGAAATAACAGAATTAGCAGAGACCCACTTATCAACACACTCTGCCAAGGCAGCTACTCGTTTAACAGACCTACTAGACGAAGACGGGACCACACCACACTCTAACATTCGTCTAGCAGCTGCCAACTCAGTATTAGACCGAGTGGGGCTCGCAAAAAAAGACCAACTAGATATAAATATGAAAGCTATGCATGGAATATTTATATTACCAGCTAAAGATGGAACCAATAAAGATCAAGAAGAGAGCTAGAACTATACCATTTGGTTTTAAGCAATCAGAAGATCCAGAATATCTGGAACCAATCAAAGAAGAATTAGATGCTCTTAATCAAGCAAGAGAATATTCAAAGACTTGTTCGTTAAGAGAGACTGCCCAATGGCTACATAGAAAAACAGGAAGATACATATCACATGTCGGACTCAGAAAAAGACTCGCAAGAAATAGCACCACCGAAACCCAAGAGAATAGTTCAACAGAAAGCCAAGAAGTCAGTCAAACAGATACTAGCTCGTAGTCGTAAGAAAGTAGCTAAAGCAGAACAATCTTTACGTTCTGCTAAGATGTCAGCAGAAAATACCAAAAAGAAACTGTTAACTATTGACAAGGCTTTAACTGGTAAAGAGACACAGTTACTTACAGAAGACATAATCGAGAGTGCTCCTAAGAATGTACAAGAGCATGTACAAAACCAAGAAGTTATCTTTAAACCTAATTCAGGTCCACAGACACAATTTCTTGCAGCTTCAGAAAGAGAAGTATTTTATGGTGGAGCAAGAGGCGGTGGTAAATCATATGCGATGCTAGTCGATCCGCTTCGTTATTGTACAAAGGCTAATCACCGAGCACTCCTAGTGAGGAGGACAATGCCTGAGTTAAGAGACTTAATTCAAAAGTCTCAACTATTATACTCAAAAGCATTTCCTAGTGCCAAATGGAGAGAACAAGAAAAAGAGTGGCGATTCCCATCAGGGGCAAAGATAGAGTTTGGTTACGCAGAGAACATGACAGACGTTTTGAGGTACCAAGGTCAATCGTACACATGGATAGGAATAGACGAACTTCCACAATATCCTTCGCCAGATATATATAATTTTCTAAGATCTTCTTTAAGATCAGTTGATAAAGATATACCTGTATATTTAAGAGCAACAGGTAATCCAGGGAATATTGGATCACAATGGGTTAAAGAAATGTTTGTAGACCCTGCTGAACCAAATACAGCTTTTAATGTAGGGATAGATACACCCAACGGAAAGAAGTATATAACTAGAAGATTTATACCAGCTAAGTTACAAGACAATCCTTATTTGATGCAGACTGATGATTATTACATTATGCTTGCATCTTTACCAGAAGCACAACGTAAACAGTTTTTAGATGGAGATTGGGATGCCTATGAAGACTCAGCTTTTCCAGAATTTAGTAAAACAACCCATGTGGTCGAACCTTTTGAGATACCTAGAAACTGGTATAAGTTTCGTGCTGCTGACTGGGGTTATTCTTCTCCTGCTTGTGTTTTATGGTTTGCTATTGACTACGATAATAATATATGGATTTATAGAGAACTGTATACTAAAAAAGTTACAGCAGATAACTTCGCAAGACAAGTCTTAGAATTAGAATCAGGTGAATACATTCAGTATGGAGTATTAGACTCAAGTACTTGGGCAAGACGTGGTGATGTAGGCCCTAGTATTGCGGAGACAATGATACAAAATGGTTGTAGATGGAGACCATCAGATAGATCACCTAAAAGTAGAGTTAATGGTAAATTAGAAATACATAAACGTTTTACTTTAAAAGATGACCAACCAGGAATAAGAATTTTTAAAAATTGTGTAAACTTAATTAGAACATTAAGCACATTACCAACAGATAAGAAAAACCCCGAAGACGTTGATACAAATGCTGAAGATCACGCATATGATGCATTACGTTACGGATGTATGAGTAGACCTATGCATCCCAAATATGCAGAAAGATTCAAACCAGTACATACCCCTGAGTTTAAACCAGCAGATACAAAATTCGGATACTAATGGAATTACCTACACACAATTATTTTTTATGGGGACCTTATCTAATAAAGATGAAGGTACAAGAAACATTATGTGAAAAACTTTTAACACATGGAAGAGAGTTAAGAACATCACATAGAAAT
>Ga0255759_10003340_pt1 | contig 14095 bp, 10 predicted proteins | sample 101ome_20_FD_179959 | JGI IMG/M metagenome (GOLD analysis project Ga0255759, IMG submission 179959) | Coastal salt marsh microbial communities from the Groves Creek Marsh, Skidaway Island, Georgia - 101404AT metaG (version 2) | ecosystem: Environmental > Aquatic > Marine > Intertidal zone >...
CAGCCGGAACTTGTTTTAGGGCCGCGGCATGAATGACATAATCCACACCCCTCATCGCCAAAGTTAAACGGTTCAGATCACGAACATCGCCAATGAAGTACCTCAGGGCAGTATGCTGAAAATCAGGATCTGACTGCATTTCAGACTGCTTCCATTCATCTCTTGAGTAGATGATCAATCTCTTCGGTCGAAACTTGGTTAATACAGATTTGACAAATTCCTTACCAAAAGAGCCTGTACCACCAGTAATTAGAATGGATGAATCATCAATCATGTTAACAGTTGATTAACTGATTCCATAGAGAGAGTCGACGCCAAACACCTACGGGCACCCAGATGCATTGAACGCCTCCTTTGAATCCCCACGACTATCCGTTGGACTCAAAATTTAAAGACATTTCAGCAAATTGATCAAAAGCAACTCCAGCACGCTTTAAGGAAGTGGCAATATCCTCCTCACTTATGGCATTACTGATAAACCAATTGTGATGAGGGTGAAAATAGAGCCCCTGAGAAGCACAGCATTTACAAAGAGCCTGAATTTGGTAGAGATTTTCATCTCCTTCGATCCAAGGGTATGGCATGGAGGGGATTCCTGTCATCTGGAGCGGAATTTGACGACTTCTGGCTAGGGCTTCAATTTGTGAACAGAATTGCTTCCCCTTTTTCAAGACCGATTCAGCCACATGGTCATCTGCAGAAATCTTCAGCGACTCGATAGCAGCACTCATCGCCACAGCATCGTTCCAACAACTGCCCGTAAGAAAAACATCTGCCGCCGGCAGACGGTATTCATTAGATCCCACACAAGCAGAAATAGCATAGCCATTCCCCAAAGCCTTTGAATAAATCGCAAGATCGGGAGAAAAACCAAAATATCGATGAGACCCGCCAAGATGGAGCCTGCCACCGCAACGGACATCATCGAGAATCAGGGCAATCCCATGCCTGTGAGCCAACTTCCTTACTTGATTCCAAAAATCTGGATCGGGTAACTCCGATTGGGCGAAGGATGCATGGTGATAAGGGGTGAGAATAATCGCGGCCACCTGATCCAATTTATCGCTGATCAATGAGTTTAATTGATCGAGGTTATTCCAGCTAAATTCAAGAATATGACTACGGTCAGAAGAAATACGGCCACCTAATCCGGGGTCGCACCATGAGTCGACCCCATGGTAAGAGCCTCTTGCTTTAATTACATACTCCCGCCCGGTTTTCTCACGGGCGACACGAAGTGCCCATGAAGTTAAATCCGAGCCATTTTTTGCGAAAACTGCCCAGTCGGCGAAATCCACCCTTTCCACCAAGAGCTCGGCAAGCTCAACCATCTGGGTAGATGGTTGGTTAAAAATGGCGCCCTTGGTTTTTTGTTCAGTGACAGCTTCCTCGATTCTAGGATTTAAATACCCATGTAAAACCGCCCCAAAACCGCACATAAAATCCATCCACTCATTCCCATCCACATCCACAAAACTAGCCCCTCTTGCCGATTGGCAATAAAAGGGGAAATTGGTTGGTAAGGATGAACCCGGGGAAACATGACCGTAGATGCCTCCTGGAATCACACTGCAGGCACGGTCAAACCATTCTTCGGATTGCTTTCTAATCATCATCGAGGTTGCGGAACTTCTCTTTGCACAATTCTTGAAATATAACCAAACTTTTCTACTAGGGGCACTTGGCCCCCGATAATCAGGGAACCATCTGCCACCGCACGCCATGGATCTAATTGCCCACCAGATGCCAATCGGGCGACTTGATCGCTTTTGAATTCCAAAGAGCAGGTGACCGGTTCCTTTGCTGAATCTTGTCTCAGCTTCCATCCCCCAACGGGGTCAAAGTAAACAAGCAAGTTCACCGGTGTGTTGATGACGCCTATCCTAATGGTTGAATGCTGATCCACACTTAAAAGTGCCTTCGAATAAGGATGTAGATTTGCATAAGTTAAGATTGCCTCGATTGAACCGGCGAGCAAGGCACGAATCTCTCTGGCACCACTACACAAACCATGCAACGACTTCACCCGAATGAGCCGTCTCAGACATTCTACCGAGTGAACAGGATGACATAGAAATCTCTTTAAATCAGGCAGGGCAAACCCACCGCTTAATGCCCTTAGGAAAGAACAATCTGAAAAAAGCAAACCGCAGCCACCGAATGAAATTCCATCAGTGGCAAGAAGAGAGGGTTTGATTTTTTTCAAAGGAGCATCCGGAAAGAGAAACTCCATAGTTCGGTAAATAGACTGTGCAGCGGCCCATATCTTAAGCCTTTCAACAGGAACAGGATCACTCACTTGATCAATTCCTCCATTTGATCCAGGAGGATGCGAGGAGAATCGCTTACAGGAAAGTGAACTTTCGGAATGTTAATCTTCGACAAAACGACACCAACTAGCTCTCTCGATGAAGTACACGAAATCAATGTATTTGCATGCTTTTTCCAAAAGTTTAAATTATTATATTCCTGTGGCATAATGCCTCGGGAAGTATCAAAAATAATTGGACAACCCGAAACGATTGCTTCGGTGGTCAATCCAGCCCCAGGTCTGGCAAAAATCCAATTTGAAATTTTTAACAACGCTACCATTTCATCTGCACCTACCTTCGGCAAGGCAATGAGCCTTAGATTTGCTGAACTTCCTTCCCTCTGCAATTTTAAAAGGGTTTCTGCACTGCCTCCGCATAGGGCAACCAACTGAGCACAAATTCCTGCCTTTTTAAAAGCCCGAACAATCGACATATGTTGATTTACTCCGTTTGCCCCAGTTCCCAAAAGATAAACAGGTAATGATTCCAGCAGCTTATACTTCAACCGAATCTCATTTTGATGCTCATTTGTTTGATAAAAAGCTTTTCTTAATAGAGGACCCACCGCAAAGCATTTTCTCTTCGGCATTCCCCGCATTTGAGCTGCCCTGCATCCCTCTTCATAGGGACTGACAAAAAGATCGACCTTCGGATTGACCCAATGCCGAGAATATCCAACCCCATTAGCCAACTCACCACAGTAGATGATGAATTTGGGGGTTTTCGAATTGCTTTCCTTTTCTATAATTTCAAAAAAGCCGTGGTTGAGGTGAGCATGGGTTGAGACCACAAGCTGGGGAGAAAATCGATTCAGAGCAGTCACAAATCCTTTTTTCCCGAATATAAACCTTGCTTTTCTGTGCATAGAAAAGATCTCCAGCAAGAAGAAATAAAGGAAATGGAGACGAGGGCATTTCTTTTGGATCAAATTATAGAAATGGCAGCCCAAGCGATAAGCCCAAAAGGAATTTTCCAATGGATGATAAACCTCTGCATCCCCTCCTCTCTCCTTCCACCAATCCTTCAGGGCATAGGCACGCATATCATGACCTCCACCCGTTGAAGCACTAAGTATCCAAAGCTTCATTTCTCATCAATATCGGGCATAAACATGCCCACATGGAGTTAGTCGATAGAATGTACAAACAAACCACTTCTTAGTTTTGGTTCAAACCAAGTGGTTTTTGGTGGCATAATCTCTCCCTGATCTGCGATCGAAAGCAATTGCTCCATGGACACAGGATAAAGAGCAAAGGCCGCTGCCATTTCTCCAGAATCGACTCTTCTCTGCAGTTCATCCAATCCTCTTATGCCACCGACGAAATCAATCCGGTCACTTTTTCTCAGGTCTTTGATATCGAGGATAGGCTCAAGTACATTTTCCGAAAGAACGGTAACATCAAGGTCCCTAACAGGATCATCCAATCTCTCTTGCAGGTGTGATTGCAATAGATACCACTGACCAGAAAGGTAAAGAGAGAGCTCTCGCATTTTGGAAGGCTTTGCCTCAGAGAAATCCACTTTCTTGATAGTAAAATCTTTTCCGAGAAGATCTAAAAATGAATCAGTTGTATGACCATTTAGGTCACGAACGACCCGGTTGTAGTCAAAAATCTTTAGCTGATGATCAGGAAAAGCAACGGTCATGAAGTAATTGTAGCGTTCTGTGCCGTCGTGACTTGGGTTATTTTCCTTTCTTTTTTGCCCCACCCTAGCAGCAGCAGCGGTACGATGATGTCCGTCTGCGACATAGAGGGCGGGGACACTTTTGAAAAGCTGGGACACTTGGTTATTGATTAAGGAGGATTCACTGATCCAAAGTTCGTGACGGATCCCATCGTCAGCTAAGAAATCGTAGACTGGCGAAGTTTTCTGAATCTGCTCTACAATGGAATCGATTTCCGTTTTTCCACGATAAGAAAAGAAAACAGGCTCAGCATTGGCTCCCAGTACTTCGACATGTTTAACACGATCATTTTCCTTCGCTGTGCGAGTAAGTTCGTGCTTCTTGATTAGACCGTCATAATATTGCTGATAATGACAGCAACCCACGATGCCAGTCTGGCTCCGGCCATCCATGGTCAGGCGATAGACATAAAAACAGTCACTGGCATCCTGTCTAAAAACCCCGTCCTCCAACATTTTGAAGAAATTTGAGCGTCCCTTCTCATAAACACTCTGGTCATAAGGATCGACCCCCTCAGGCAACTCAATCTCTGCTTTGATTACCCTGAGGAAAGAATGAGGGTTACCCCCAGCTTCAAGCTTGGCTTCCGTGGAGTCCAAAACATCGTAGGGTCGGGAAGCCACCGCTTGGGCGAGTTCAGACTTTGGGCGATAGGCACGAAATGGATTAAACACGATCATATAATGTGGGAAGATGAAGAAATTATTTCAAAACAAAGAAAAGAAGTTATTGAACTTCTTTCTCTGCCTGTTTTTTTGCTCTCATTTGCTGAATTAACTTAAGAGCGGAACCGGCAGCCAAAGTACTCTTTAATGCTCCTGCAGGCGAACTGCTTGGAACCGCAGCTGCTTGGTTTGAACTTTGCATTTCTTCAAGAATTTCTCTTCTTAAAATAGAGATAGAACGAGGGGCTGAGATTCCAATTTTGACTGAATCGCCTTCGATCTTAGTAACGGAAATTTCAATTTCATCTCCAATCCTTATTCCTTGATCGACTTTACGCGAAAGTATGAGCATCTGTCTCCAAAATTAACTAGCTTTAGGATTCTGGGTTTGATAAATCCAAAGAATATCTAGCCGAGTATTTCTCATGGTTATTGATAATACACTGTTTGGAGACTAAAGTTTTTCGATTTACAACCACAGGACCAACCAAATTAATGGATATTTTCGCAGATTCACCAACCGGCAAAGTAACAATGTTAAGGATCATTGTATCTTCCTCCCCGCTAATGCCTAGGAAATCAACATCGCCGTCAGAAATTTCAACCGAATAATCAGGTATAATTCCAGCTGGTTCTAGGACAATGAAAGCCAAACCATCTTTTTTATCTTCCCTGAGCCACATGAATGGAAGTTCCTCATGGTCGTAAACCAAGTCCATTGACCTGATTTCAGGGAAACCAAAGAGACCCTGAGGAAAAGACAGTTGGTGCTTATGTTCAGTACCAGCCGTCTCTTGGCTCTGGAGTTCTTGTCCTATTTTGAGTACCATCCGAAGTTATTAACAAATATAGGAATTAAATGTAATTGAGCAACGATGTATTTAAAAGTTGAGCACCGACTTGCATTGCAGCCTGATATGCAGTGGAAACTCGAGTAAGCTCCATAATCGCCTCCGAAAGATCAATGTCTAAATCTCGGGCAAGCCGCTGTTCTAACTGTTGATGATAATCCTCATCGTAAGCACGCACCGACTCCATTCTTATGAGAAGGGAAGATAGTTCACCAATCTTGTCAACCACCTCGTCCTCTCTTTGGATTAAATCATTCTCCACCAACTGAACTCTTCTTGAGAGTTCAGCAGGCGAATCTTCCTTCAACCCGTCTCGAAGTTCGATTAAAGATTGCACTACACTTGCCAACTGCTCCGTATTTCCGTTCTCAGCATCCAAAAAGGAAGAGATTTTGGTATCCTTACCCACATAGAATTCTGAGTTTTCATCACTACCCGTGTAAGTAACACTAATCACATCACCATTTGAGTTTCGATGGTCTAAAAAGGTTTTTGAACCTGTGGCAAAAGAAAAGCTATCACCTTGCTTGGAGTTCGTCGATTCATCGACATAAGCGTCATCAAGTATTTCAAAGCCAAGAATTACAAAAGGACCAGGGTCATTGGGGTTCTCCCCCCAAATGATATCAGCCTTTAGAGATTGACCATCTGGAAGTAAAATGTCCGCTTGTCGGTACTCTTCAGGAACAGAAAAATCGGAAGAGTTGATATTAAAGAAATATCTGCCAGGATCCTTGATGTGAATACCTGATATTTTGCCATGCACATCGGTAACAACCTCAGTTACAGCATCGACGCCACTCACGCCTGCAGAATGAACATCTACTGTTGAAGAGGTATTGTTTTCAGTAGTGAACGAAAAAATATGGTCCGTGGAGGACGCTACCGGGAGCCATACATTGTTTGTTACCTTTTCACCTTTGGCAATCTGACGGTCAAAGGCTTGACGACTTATTGTATCAGATGTTTCGTAGAAAAATTCATCATCCGGGCGTACGGAAACGGGCGGAGGTTCCACTGCGTACTGTAGCGAATTGTCAGGAACCTGATTATTAAAGCCCGTTCCATCCGCACCATCGGTCTGGCACTCATAATAGACCCCTCGATAAAGAACGATTTGTCCCTTATTGTAAGTACGGTTCGATGACCATTCGCTTCCCTGCTGGGAATTGAAGACGCTTGATGAAATGAACTTAGGAACTAAATCATCAGTAGTCACGCTATCAGCGTCAATGAGAGCCTCAAAATATTCTCCCGTGGTGGTGTTGTGTACCACATCACCCGCTTCTACTCTTGTGGGTTGGGTGTCGGATAACGAGATCACCCTAGAATTCGGTTCGGGGGAAAAGGCATCTCCCAAAAAACTGAATTTCAATGTTAGATCTTCAGATCTAGCGTCGTAAATGTTTTGAGTGGCGATATAGAACTGATCACTCGCCCGGTCATATACACTAGAACCGGCCTCCACAGCAATTTCCCCACTATCATCTATCAAAGGTACTTTTCCTTGAGCGGGAACACTGTCACCTAAGCTGAGAAAGAGACGATTATTGCCTTGAATAAAAACTTTGGCTCCTTTCTCGATAGACGAGTCTAAAGCAGTCATTCTCTCAACCGACTGCACGGATGCAGGAGAAGGAGAAGTATCGATGAGAAGAAAGTAAGTTCCATTTTCGAGCACCACATCACCCACATTAGTTGATTCACCTTCAGCCTTCACACTACCGTGAAAATAGCTTCCAGAAAATGCAGTGGCACCTTCTGCTACTGCACTTAAACGGTGCGATTGACTACGGGCATCAAAATAGACAACGCCCTCAGATTCAGAGCCAACCGCATCAAATTGAGCCACCGCATAGGAAACTTCTTTGACAAGGGCACTTACATCATTGAACAGGGCTAAATTATCAGTGTATTTGCGGTTTGAAGAAGCTATTAGGAGGTCTATGGTATGGTTTTCCGCATCCAATCGGTTCTCAAATAGATTCCCATCGGGGGTTATGAAATAGAAGCGGTTCTCGACACCCTTATTAGTGACAGTCCAATCTTCCCTAGTTTGATCGTAACCAGATCCCAACTCTTTCCAGAACTCGGAATTGGGACGGTCTGGTGCATGATTGAAATTCTCATCCGCAATTGATTCCCAAATTTTGCCATCATACTTAACTATATCCCCATATTGATAGGCTTCCAATCGTTTCCAATCGTGGAAATGATTGATAGTCATGGAAGAATTTCCATCTGTAGTCGAATGGGAGGAAACTAATTCCCAATCTAGCTTACTTTGCTTAACCTCGCCCCATACCAAATCTTTCTCAGCTTGAGTAAGGTTATCATAGCCAACACCAGGATAAAGGCTTTGTGCCTTTTTCTCAAGAATGGTTTCTAGCTGGTTTGGAAAGTAATTTTCGCTGTCAAATCTAGATGAATATCTCGTATCAAGAGCGAAAGTTTGTCCAACAGACCCACTAAGCTCAAGAGATCCATTTTCCGTTATTTTAGCGGTGACCTCAAGGTTAGGATTGTAATAAATATCAGGAATCGATGACTGCTTGACAGAGGAAATATAACTATCAGTTACAACATTTCGATCATCTCCCTTAACGAAAGAAGGCGAATTTATCAGATCCTTCAAAATTTGAACTGCTTCAGCTGTGGAGAGATTAGATGTGCGGTCAAAAGGACTCCCCTGGATCCAACCAGTGGCACCATCAAATGGGTTGCCTGAAACACCATTATCGAGTGCCTCCCAATAAGAAATCACTTGGCCGTTAGTCAGCTCATAGCTTTTACTTTGCGAAGCATCATCAAAACTTTCCTTCACAGGCTCAAGGAAAAGGACCCCATTTTTATTCACCAGACTGTAATAGCCACCAGTTGCGGGAAGGCGGTCCACATTGGGTTGTTCATCTAAAGGAAGAGCAAGTTTTTCTATCTGAATTCGGTCCAAAAGGTAAACATCATTACCATCACTGGTCTGCCCCACAGGAGCTTGACTCCAGTCTTTGGTAGACCAGTCAGAGAGAACATTAGTCTGCAAGTCAGAAATTGTAGGTGCACCAACCGTTACTGTGTCCTCAAATATGTTGGTTTGAATGGAATCTTCATTCAAGGAAGTAATTTTGACCAAATCGCCCTTGGAATATGATTTATTTGGATCAAAATCCTGCTCGTCGAGAACCTTTGCCTGAACCGCAAATTGTTTGCCATTGACTGTGATTGCGATCTCATCTCCCTGCTTTAGATACCGAACACCGGCAGCTGCTTCCTTACCAACAAGGTTTTCATCTAAATTAAGCACTTCCTTTTGAAAATTACCAAGCAGGATTTCAGAATTTGAAAAACCTGGTTTAACTTCGGTGCCACCAAACAACGAACGCCCCCGTTGTTTGGCATTAATCCGGTTAAGTGCCTCTTCAATGAGTTGGTTCGCCTCGAGTGTAAAGCCTTCGACAGCAGGTTCACTTAAGCTGTTTCCAGCCATACGAGCAATTTCCTGTGCCCTTAAGTTCAGTTCCCTTAATTTATCTAAATTGATATGGCCGGCGTTGATAAATTCAGTAGCGTAGCTGGCATTCCTTTGATACTGGGCCAGTTTACCTTTCTCGGAATCAAGTTGAATGACCCGGCCAATGCGCATGCCATCGTCCTCAGGCAATGAAATTTTTTGTCCGGTGGAAATTTGCTTATCCAACTTCAAGCGCTGTAATTCTAGATCCCGTATAGTACGGGTAATCGAATCAGAAACATTTAAGTTAGGTATACGCATGACAACGATTTATCGCACTAAACTCATTACTACGATTTCCAGCATTTTATCCAAGGTATTTAGAACTCTGGATGATGCCTGAAAAGATCTTTGAAAACGCATCAAATCAGCCACCTCTTCGTCGATTGAGACTGAACTGACTGCCCTGCGTTGATCAAGTAACACATTTTCAATCGATTGCTGATGTTCGAGATTGGCACTAATTTCAGAGAGGGAATTTCCTAAATCAGCATTGAGCAAAGCGATATCATCCATGTAATTGGATTCCCCCATTTCTGCAATTCGTAGAGCAATTTCGTTGCCCCCCCCGTTATCACCTTGAGTTGAAGTAATCGAATCACCACTGAGCCCGTTTTGTATTCTTAAACTAGACGCCAGATTCCAAGGATTGGAAGGAAGTGCCTGAAATGAAAAGTTATCTCCAATGATGGGCAAACGGGATCCGGGTTCCATACCCTCCAAACGAAAAGGAATTGCTGAATATGCCATCATGTAAGAGCGTCCATCATCCGCAGTACCCAAGATTTTGTCGTCTCCGGAGTAAGCAGGATCATTTTCCATAGTCACATTTTGCATACGCCTTGCAGACCCGTAGTAAGAAAAATTTGCGGCGGTGGATTCTGGAGCAAAATCAATTTGAGCATTATCCTCACCTCGGACATAATACTGCTGACCTTTAAAATCTTCAGGGAAAACTGGGGTTACATTGACAATATTAAATGTCTCCGCCTCAGCTACAGGCAGCTGCATAGACACTTCTTCACGGTAGAGTGTTATATTCCCATCTCCCTCGCGTCCATAGTAACCATATTCATCTTCCATCAGGGTATTTGTACCAACCACAGGTCGGGTGAGCACTGCATCAAATCCGAACAAAAAGTCGCCTGGATTCTCATCCGGATTGTAAATCCCATTAATCTCTTCAACAAACTCGGATACCAATAAATTCAATTGGTCACGGAATCGGCTGATTTGGCTCTCCTTTGCTTCCTGCAATCCCCTGATAGAACCAAGTTCCAGGTCGAGTTCTTTGCCTTCAACGAAGACAGAATCACTCTTGGCCAAGTTACTTCCAGAGTTGAGGATATTGAACCCTTTTATCTGACCATCATTGATTACCGCTTCAGCAATCCCGATATTGATCTCTACCAATGCTCCGTCTTCAATTAAGGATTCGTATCCTTTAGGGTGCGCCCGCTTAAAAAATAGCTCAGGATTATCATCAACTAATTGGGGGGAAAACATTTTGAAATTTGCTCTCCACTGATCATCCTCTGGATTAAAATTGGTGGGATCAACATCTTCGAGAGCATCGGCAACCACAAAATGCTGAACCGAACCATCGGCCCGATTAAAGTAATACACCTCATTCTGACGAAACCTCATCGGATTTTCGTTCGTTTTAAAATCGTCGATCGGTTGGGCACGAGCAGTGACGGTGTTTAGTTCGATACCGCTTTCCTCATAAACACCGTCAATAAAAATTTCTTCTCCGCCCAATAAGACAGATTTAGACTGAGTGGCAGGGTCAATTTTTACATCGTTTTCATCCACATACTCCTTGGCTAAAGGAACCCCATCGGTGCCTGAAAGCATCCAATTCTCTTCATTATCAGGATCAAAAACGATGGTAAACTCCTCTTCACGCAAGACGGGATTATCAAATTTAAAATACCTATATTGCCCCCCGTCCAAATTGTTATCAAAAATTTTAACAATATCTCCCTTAGCATAGCTATTTGACGCAAAAAACCTTTGATTACTACCAAGGTCAGTTGAAAAATAAGAAAGTTCATCAACTTCCAAAGGCAATTCAGATCCGATAGGGAGCAAAGATGCACTGTTATTCGACAAGGCATCAAAGTCGATATCCTCCTTATCTACATCTTGCAAAAATTGATAATATTCTTCCCCAACCTTTACCACTTCGCCGGTCTTGTAGCCTCGTTTCTGATCATCGAATTGCTTGCCATCAGCAAATTTAGAAACAGGGTCGATATCTCTGGTAACATGCAAAAGCTTACCATTGTAATAGATTTGTTCCCCAGCTTTAAAGGTCTCCAGGTCTGAATAACGCCTTAAGGTCTCAGGATATGCAGTAAGTTCTCCGTTTTGGGGAATCGCACTTGATTCAATTTGAATGAATGAAAGTGGATCGGAAAGAAGAGTGCCCTCAGGTACATCCTTGAGTGCTTGGTAATACTTTCCGTCCTGACTAAAGAAAGACCCAGTTGGATGAGCAATTAAAGATGGGGAGTCTTCCTGGACCTCTCCTAAATTCCCGACAACAGGAGGAACAAATGTGAGAATAAGCGGACCTTCTTTATCGCTATACTGGGAACCTCCATCGATGATTTCAACATGGCCCAGCGTTCCATCCAAACCTACCTTGGATTGCACTTGTAAACCGGTTCCAGGAGTGCCAACTGAAACGGTGGTCAGAATATTACCAAACTCCTTGCTTAAATTACTCACGCCACCTTGAGCTGTCAGGAGCTCAACTTTCTGACCGTTCTTATCCTTAGCAAAAATTTCTAGAAAAGGAGTTTCTTCGTTTGTATTAGGATTCACCTCTGGAGAAGTGGTAAAATTGATTAGTTTGGATAAATCTTCCAAAAGCTTCTGCCTTTGGTCGCGATAACTTACCGCCAACCCCTGACCTAAAAGTTCAAATCTTCTGATCTGGACATTAACCTCTTCAACTTGGCTAAGGAGACGATTGACATCCGCAACTGCACTTGTGACCGAATCGGTTAAGTCTGCATCAATATCATCAATTGCATTGCCCGCGTCATTAAACCTTTTAGTAAGAGTCTGTATCTTGTTAAAGATGTCCTGAGATGCGACTTTAGCATCGGGTGAGGCAGAGAGTTCCTGGAAGGATCTGAATAAGTCATCCATGGCCCTGGCCAACCCACCGGCAGATAAATTGCTGTCGTGCTCATCATCCAACCCCCCATCCACTGATTGCCGGTCTACCTTCTCCCCAAGTGCAGCCTGTAAGAGTTTGAGAATTTCCTGCTGTGCCTCCAGTTTCGCCGTTTCTCCGAACTCACTAAAGAGACGTTTATCGATTAAATCATTCCTGGCATGATCGAGACCACCAGCCTCAATCGAGGAGGTCCTCAAGCCACCTTGCCCATTGTACATCAAGCCCTCACGGGCCAAAACTCTTTGCCGGGCATAATTTTCGTCATTTACATGTGCTAGATTCTTTCCCGCGATCTCCGCTGACTTCGCATGGTAGCGAAGAGCTTCGGTGCTTTTGATAATCTCGCCTAACATACTAACTAAGCCTGCTCACTTAAGCTTGAACGAGGATTCGCAAGACGACCTACCTTGCCCTGCTTGCTGTAGGTCTTGGAATGACCAACTGGGTCTGAGACACCCAAGATCTGGTCGGTCACTTCTGCCAGTCGCATAAGGAGCCTTTGATTCTGTTCAATTTTTCGACGCACCCTTGTGATGAGACTGTTTATTTCCTCGATCAAACTTTCAAACATAGGTTTGGTTACATCGGGCAAGTGAGGAAGTAGCTCCGATAAGCTCGTATCACTAGATTCACCGAAATTGCGGGCAAGGTGATTAACGAAACCCTGCCTTCTTTTTTGGAGAATTTGACTGGCCTCCATTTGGGTCTGAACGGATTGATTAATCTCAAGCAAGCTATCTGACCTGCGATTAAGTATACTTTGCTGCTGGGCATTCAGAAGGCCAATCAGACCACCGTATTCCTGCAACTCGTCCCGCAACAGATCGAGCAATTCCTCCCAAGAGAAATTGGCATTGGAAGATACGTTTTGAGATAGGTTGACCATAGGAAAAATCAATTTTCTTCTTTCACGCCAGAACCTGAAGGGAGCTGGGAATTTAACTGCTGTTGGAGGATAGAGGAAATGCCAAAACCACCGCCCTTGGCGATACTCTCAGAAATCGCATCTGTAAAAAAATGCCGATACAAGCGATGCCCTTCCCCTTCTTCATTGAACACGCCCTTGAACATCGGTTTGAGAGCATCATTGAGGAACTGTTTAATCATCACAGATTCAAATTGCTGGCTGACCACCGCATTTTTTTGGTTGGCTGAAGCGTTCTTGGACTTAACAAGTTCCTGGAGAGAACTTGAATCAAGCGACATATATTGGTTACTGATTCCTGAAGTTTCCATTCTCTATATTAGTTAATGATAAGTTCAGCCTGAAGAGCTCCTGCATTCTTAATCGATTGCAGAATTGAAGTCATTTCCCGGGTCGTTAAACCAAGTTTGTTCAAAGCAGTGGCTAATTCATTGACCGTGGTTGCACCAGGAGGATCAAGTTCATTGAGGGCCTCAAACCGCCCCACTTCTTCGATTAGTTCAGCATTTTCTCCCTCAATCAAGGCCGTTGCCCCTTGGGAAAAGGGTAATGGCTGGCTGACGCCAGTGGTTGGGTTTAGGAAAATCGTGACATTGCTGCTGCTTACCGCCACAGGAGAAATTCGAACATTTTGAGTAGCTACAATGGTACCAGTACGCTCATTGATTATTACTTTTGCAGCCACATCGGGTCTCACATCAATAGTGCCGATAGCAGCAATGAAGTTGGTAGTCTGACCGGTAAACTGAGATGGGATGCGTACATTTACCACACCGCCATCCGTTGCCAATGCAGTACCCGGATAATAATTGTTTATCGCCTCTGCCATTTTGACTGCAGTTAAATTGTCAGGCGAGCGAAGTAGAAGGTCTAAAGAATTGTCAAAGGTAACTACAGTCTCGATTTCACGCTCCACATTGGCTCCATTACTAACCAAACCGACAGTTGGGTGGT
>Ga0255759_10003342_pt1 | contig 14085 bp, 13 predicted proteins | sample 101ome_20_FD_179959 | JGI IMG/M metagenome (GOLD analysis project Ga0255759, IMG submission 179959) | Coastal salt marsh microbial communities from the Groves Creek Marsh, Skidaway Island, Georgia - 101404AT metaG (version 2) | ecosystem: Environmental > Aquatic > Marine > Intertidal zone >...
TATATATTGATGGCAAATATTTTCGATCTCCTGAGCAAGCTCAAAAGTTTTTTCTAAATTATCTCCAAACGCAACTTGTCCGTGATTTGCAATTAGACAGGCATTTCTTTTTTTGAGTGCTTTAATAATATTTCTAGAAAGATTTTTAGTTCCAAAAGTTGCGTATTTACTACACTTAATATCTTCACCACCTGCTACTGCAACCATATAGTGAAAAGCTGGAATACTTTTTTGATGAGTTGATACAGCCGTAGCACAAGTTGAGTGAGCATGAACAATTGCTTTAGCCTCTTTTTTATTCACATAAATATCTTGATGAAATCTCCACTCAGATGAAGGTTTACCCTTTTTTTTATCATAAATACCTTTTAAAGAAACAAAAACAATATCCTTAGGTTTTAATGAACCATATTTTCTTCCAGACGGAGTAATGTAAAATCCATCAACTCCCTTATCCTTTGCTCTAACAGATATATTTCCTGATCTTAAAGCTGAAAGGTTGGTAATGTTGAGCTTTTTAGAATATTTTATTACTTCTGATTTTAACCTACTCACTTGAACAAACCTTTCAGACCTTTTTCTGATGCTTCACAAATTCCTTTTTCAGTAATTAAACCTGTTACATATTTAGCAGGAGTAACATCAAACGCTAAGTTCATTGATTTACTTTTCTCAGGGTATATTCTTACTTTTGTAATTTGTTTGTTTTTATCAATACCTTCTACATGAGATAATTCTTCTGGGTCTCTTTCTTCAATTGGAATTTTTTTATGATCTTTAATATTCCAATCTATTGTTGAACTTGGAAGCGCCACATAAAATGGAACATTATTATCTTTTGCTGCTAATGCTTTTAAATAAGTTCCAATTTTATTACAAACATCACCATTAGATAAAGTTCTATCAGTTCCAACAATGCACATATCGACTTGATCTCTTTGCATTAATATACCGCCAGCGTTATCTGTGATTACCGTATTTGAAATACCTTCCTCATTTAGCTCGTAAGAGGTTAGGTTTGCGCCTTGATTTCGTGGCCTAGTTTCATCGACCCAAACATGTACTTTAATTCCTTTTTGATGGGCATGATAAATTGGTGAAGTAGCTGTTCCCCAATCTATGGTTGCTAACCATCCTGCATTACAGTGGGTTAAAATATTAACTGTATCTTTCTTTTTTTTAGAAATTTCTTCAATAATTTTTAATCCATTAAGTCCTATACTTTTACAAAAACTAACATCCTCTTCTACAATAGCTTTTGCTTCTTTAAGAGCTATATTAAGAATATCATTATTATTTACACCCGATAATTTTTTTATCATTCTATCAACTGCCCATTGAAGATTAATTGCAGTTGGTCTAGAGGCTATTAAGTCTTCACTAGATTTTTTTAAAAAAGACAAATCATTTTTTTCAATGATTGATAAAACTAAACCATATGCTGCGGTTGCACCTATTAAAGGAGCACCTCTAACTTCCATAGTTTTAATTGCATTGATTGCATCCTTAACAGTTTTTAAATCTTTAATTTTGAACTTATGAGGTAATTTTGTTTGATCAATTATTTTTACTAAATTATCTTCAAACCAAATAGTTCGGTAAGCTTTTTTTTCTATTCTCATTATTTTTTATTAAGAACTCTTCCTGCAATACTATTAAGTTTTTTTATTGTTTTTTTAGTTCTTAATTTAGGATCAGTAATTATTGCTACATCTAAACAATTATTCGCAGGATCTTTTTCTACTGAGTAATTTTTAAAAGTTTTAATCACCTCTTTAATCATATTTTGTGCGTTAGATGCGTTTTTCATTAATGTTTGAATAACCATACTCACGTCGACCTCATCATGGTCGGGATGCCAACAATCATAATCGGTTACCATTGCAACTGTGCAGTATCTAATCTCAGCTTCTCTTGCTAATTTAGCTTCAGGCATATTTGTCATCCCTATGACATCAGCTCCCCAAGATCTATAGAGATTGGACTCTGCTAAAGTTGAAAATTGTGGTCCCTCCATTACCACATAAGTTCCACCTTTTTGATTTTTAATATTTAGTTTCTTTAAAGCAGCTGAGCAACAATCAGATAAACCTGGGCTCGTGGGTTTGGCCATTGAAACGTGTGCAACAATTTCTTCATTAAAAAAAGTTTTTATTCTAGAAAATGTTCTATCTATAAATTGATCAATTATTACAAATTTTCCTGGCTCTAAATTCTCTTTTAATGACCCAACTGCTGAAACAGAAATTAAATCTGTAACACCTAATTGTTTCATTGCATCAATGTTAGCTCTAAAATTAATGTTAGTTGGGTTGATCTTATGGCCTCTTGAGTGCCTAGGTATGAAACAAATTTCTTCTTCACCCAATTTAGCGATTAAAATTTCATCAGAAGGTTTTCCCCAAGGTGTATTAATCTTCTTCCATTTAGTTTTTTCAAAGCCTTCCATTTTGTAAAGACCACTACCACCAATTATCCCAAGCTTTCTATTTTTCATGATTTAATTATTAATGCTTTTTTGTTAGAACTTGAAGTAAATAATGGATTTAAAAAAACACATTCGTTCAATCCCTGATTACCCAAAAAAAGGAATTTTATTCCGAGATATTACGACACTAATTAAAAACGCTAAAGCATTTAAATATACTAATGATAGAATTATTGAGTTAGCTAACAAAATTGAGTTTGACAAAGTTGCTGCAATAGAATCAAGAGGTTTTGTTTTTGCTTCTACAATTTCATATCAATTAGAAAAACCTTTTATTCTTTTAAGGAAAAAAAATAAACTACCAGCAGAAGTACACTCTATAGATTTTGAATTAGAATATGGAACCGCAACAATTGAAGTGCATAAAGATTCTATAGAAAAAGGAGAAAAGGTATTAATCATAGATGACCTAATTGCGACTGGAGGGACAGCTGAAGCTGCTGCAAAAATAGTCGAGATTTCAGGGGGTAAAGTCGCAGGATTTATATTTGTTATTAATTTATTTGATCTTCCTGGAAATGATCTGCTCAAAAAAAAAGGATATAAAACGGAAAGTTTAATTGAATTTCCAGGACACTAATTAATTATTTTTAATAAATTCTTTTATATAATCTCTTAGATTAACATGTCCGAAGCGCTTATAAATTTTATTAGATAAGTTTTTATTTATAATAGCTGATGCATATCTCTCGCCGGGCCTTTTTGGTAAAAATTTTATTTTTGAATCAAACATTTTAGCGACATCCAGAATAGAATGGGATTTCTTATTTGCTATACTATAGTGCCTACAAAGATCTTTTTTCCACGCAGTATAACAAACATTAACTGTATCATCTATATGCGTAAATCTTCTTGTTTGCGTTCCAGGTTTTACAACTGGTAGGGGTTCACGTCTTTTGTAATGATTTTCAAATATTCCTATAACGGTAGACATTTGACCTTTACAGATTTGGTGAGGACCATAAACATTGTAAAAGTAAATTACCTCATATTTGAATTTAAACCATTTTTTTAAATTTTCTAATAATTCTAAGTTTTTTGATTTTGTGAATGCATAAGGAGATAAGTTTTTATCATTTCCTCTATTTCCTAAAGATGCTGATGTTGCTGAATAAATAAGTTTAATATTATGTTTTAGGCAAAAGTTAAAAACTGCATTTGTTCCAACAGAATTAGACTCAATACATTCGTTCATTTTTAAAAAGCTTTGATAGATTCTTGCAAATTCACCAAAATGAAAAATGCTTTCAATTCTTGATGGATTTTTAATCAAAGAATTAATGTTTGATGTTTTACCTTTTAAATATTTTACCTTTGAATTTTTTATGTGATTTTGTTTAGAGCCTGAAGAGTAATCATCTAAACTGATAATGTTTAAATTTGTTCTCTTAAGTAACAATTTAATAAGATTAGTTCCTACAAAACCAGCCCCTCCTGTGACTAATATAATTTTTTTTTTTGGCATTTTTGTTTTCTATCTTTTTAAATAAAATAAATCAATCTATTGATGGCCTATACCAAGATTTATTTCCGACTATTGAATTTAGAATTCCACTTAGTCTACAAAAATATATATCTCTTTTATTTTTACTAAATAATATTGAATAAATTATAGTTTTTGCAAATGCAGATAGAAATTTTGGAAAAATAATTATAAAAGCTAAAAAGAAACCTTTGTATTTTTTGTGATAATAAAATGTTGACCACATCCAATGCCAATTTCTATTTTTTTCTAATTCAAATTTATTAAGATTACTTACAGATGTGGAGCCATCATGGTTTATTTTTATAAAGCGGTCTAAATAAATTTTGCCGTTTTTATTTTTTACTTTTTTGCATAAATCAATTTCCTCAAAATATAAAAAATAACTTTCATCAAAGAACTCATTATTGAATTTTGACAAGTTGAAAAAAATTGCAAAACCTTTCAAATTATTTACTTCTATTAAATCATTCGCTCCGAATTCTAATTCAACCATTTGGTCACTTGCTGGTCCCATGAGCCAAAAATCTTCTTGTTTTTTTGCACTTTTAAGAAATCTTTGAATCGCATTTTCATCTAAGATTGTGTCAGGATTTAAAACAAGTGCGTATTTTGTTTTCACATTCCTTAGGCCAATATTATTTGCTACTGCATAACCTAAATTTTTACCAGTGAGAATGCATTTTAAATTAGAGAATTTGTTTTCTAGTTTTTTTTTAAAATCATTATTATTTGAATTTTCAACCACTATTATTTCTGCAAATTTTCCGATAGAGTTAAGGCAATCCAATATTTTTGCTTCACTTCTAAATGTAACTATTACAACGGTAAGTTCTTTAGAATCCATAACATAATATTAATTGATTTTGATAGATAATTCTTTTACTAATTTAACATACAAGGTTAAAATTCTTTACTAAAATGAAAAAAATCATAGTTACAGGTGGATCTGGTTTTATAGGTAGTAATTTAGTAAATTTTTTAATTAAAAAAAAACATTTTGTTATCAATTTAGACAAACTTACATATTCTGCAAATAAACATAATATTAGCTACAGAACTAAAAGAAACTACAAATTAATAAAAGTTGATATAAATAATAAGAAAAAGATAATTAATATAATTAAAAAGTTTAAACCAAAAGCAATTTTTAATTTGGCTGCTGAAACTCATGTGGATAGGTCAATAGATGGACCTAAAAATTTTATTCAAACAAACATAAATGGTACTTTTAATCTATTAGAGTCTCTCAGATTTTTAGATAAAAAAAAAATTTCTCCTAAACTAGTTCATGTTTCTACAGATGAAGTTTACGGCGATATAAAAAAAGGTAGAGCTAATGAAAATTATGAATACAAACCAAGTTCCCCATACTCGGCCTCAAAAGCTAGTGCAGATCACCTAGTTAAGTCTTACATAAGAACTTTTAAGCTAAATGCAGTTATATCTAACTGCTGTAATAACTATGGTCCATATCAATTTCCTGAAAAGTTAATTCCAAAAATGATAACAAGTATCTTTCAAAATAAAGAGCTGCCAATTTATGCAAAAGGTCAAAATTCAAGAGAATGGATACATGTATTTGATCACTGTGAAGCCTTATTCAAGCTATATTTGAAAGGTAGAAGTGGTGAAAGTTATAATGTTGGAACAAATAAAAATTTAAAAAATATAGATTTAGTAATTAAAATTTTAAAAATTTGTAAATCAATGCATATAAAAATTGGAAAAAAAACCAAAATTAGATTTGTTAAAGACAGACCGGGACACGATTTTAGATACGCTTTAAATAATAAAAAAATTCAAAAAGAATTAAAATGGAAATCAAAAATAAACTTTGAACAAGGTTTAAAACAAACTATAAAATGGTACTTAGATAACAAAAATTTCTTAAAAAATATTTCAAAGAAAGATTACCAAAAGAGACTAGGTTTAATCACATGATAAAAAAAGGAATTATTTTAGCCGGTGGTTTAGGAACTCGAATGAGTCCGCTTACGAAATCGGTAAATAAACAATTGCTACCACTTTATGACAAACCTTTAATTTTTTATCCGTTATCTGTTTTAATGTTGGCTGGAATTAAAAATATATTAATAATAGTAAATCGGGGTCAGCTGAACCAATTTAGAAAAATACTACCTGAAAAAAATCATTTAGGAATAAAAATACACTATAAAGAACAACTTAAACCAGAAGGATTACCACAAGCATTTACAATAGGAGAAAAATTTATTGGTAGTGATAATGTTTCTTTGATTTTAGGTGATAATTTTTTTTACGGCCAGAGTTTAATAAAAAATTTAAAACAAAATATGAATTTTAAAAAAGGTGCAAGAATATTTTTACACCCGGTTGTAAATCCTAATTTATACGGAGTTGCAACTATTAATAAAAAAAAACAAGTTATAAAACTAATTGAAAAACCAAAAAAAACTAAATCTAATCTAGTAGTAACTGGATTATATTTTTTTGATAATGATGTTGTAAAATTTACGAAAAGATTAAAACCTTCTAAAAGAAAAGAATTAGAAATAGTTGATTTATTAAATATTTATAGAAAAAAAAGAAAACTTAAAGCTGATTTTATTGGTCGAGGTGGTTCTTGGTTGGACACAGGTAGTATAGATGATTTTAATGATGCTTCAAATTTTATTTCTACAATTGAAAAAAGACAAGGATTGAAAATTGCTTGTTTAGAAGAAATAGCATTAAATAACAATTGGATTGAAAAAAAAGACCTGATTAAATCTATTCAGTTTTATGGAAACTGTGAGTATTCTAAATACTTAAAAAAATTATAAGATGATATCTAAAAAGATATTTTGCATGTGTCTTAATTCACATCATTTGGAAAATTTAAAAAAATTAAACTACATACCTGTAGGATTAGGAAAAAATGAATTTTCTAATGAATGGTTGCGCGATAATACCGGTGAAAATATTAGTGAAAAAAATTCATATTACGGTGAATACACTTTTTACTACTGGTTCTGGAAAAATTTATTAGACAAAACTTCTAATGGAACATGGATAGGTTTCAGTGGATATCGATATCATTGGTCTAAAGATAACAAAATTCACTCTGATAAATTAAATAAAATTATTACCAAGGAAAATTTTTCAAAATTCATCCTAAAGGAAATACCAAATGAGTGGAACAATTATGATGTTATTTTAGGCGAAAAAATGTATGTAAATAATTGGAAATTAAGTAAAATTTTGAAGCATGCTAGGTTTAAGTTTTTTTATAATCCCAAATTCTTTTTAAAAAAAAATCAGAACATAAAACTACATTTTGATGTATTTCACGGTGATGGGTACTTGGATAAAGCAATTTCTTTAATGGATAAAGAAGAAAGAAAAGACTTTCGAGAATTTGTTTTCAATGAGTGCTCTTTCAATAGAGAAAATCTATTTTTTTGTAGATCATCAAAAATAATGAATAATTATTTTAAATCAGTTTTTAAATGGTTGGAAAAATGTGAAGAAGAGTTTGGGTTTAACTTGGATGGATATTCGCTAAAAAGAATATACGCATTCTTGGCCGAGAGATATTTATCTTTTTGGTTTCAAAAGTACACTAAGCATTTGGCTTGGCCTATATTTTTTTATGATACAAATGTAAATAAAGTAGAAATTGTATGAAGCTTCTCAACTCCTTTTTACTTTCCAAAACTTTTGATAAAATAAATAGTTTTTTTGCAAAAAAAATTTTTAAATTATTTAAAGTTTTTTTTGTTGAAACAAACCTAGAAATTCTTCCAGAAAATAATTATCCTTTAAAAAATATAGATGTCGATCTAATAAAATCAAAAAGTTTTGCTAAAAATAACTTATTGCCATATATTTCATACTCACACCTTCCTCATTTGTTGCACATTATATATGAAAAAAAAAATAGGCTATTTTTATATGATTATGGTGCTGGAAATTTAAATCTTTATTATTATTTAAATTATAAATTTAAAAATCTTAATTATATTTTTAAAGATCAAAAAATAGTTGAGCAAAAAATCAAGATGATAATAAAAGAAGATAATCTGAAAAATTTATTTACCTCTGATCAAGAATATCAAATTTATTATGATATTGTCTATTTTGGAAGCTCGTTACAATATATTAGGAATTATAAAGAAGAACTTCTTACATTTTTTAATAAATCAAAATATTTATTAATTTCACAAACTCCTTTTTTTGATAACAATCAATTAAAAGAAAAAATAATTCTAAAACAATTAAATATGCACCCAGAGATAAATTACTTGTATTTATTTAACTTAAATTATTTTATTAAATATATGAAAGAAAATAATTACGAACTTGTAGAAAAAAGTATAAATAAAGTAACTAAATTTCTTAATTTCAAAAATTTCGATAAAAAAAAATATCAAAATATAAATATGTATGATTTACTTTTTAGAATAAAAAATGAAGTTAAATAATAAAATTTTGGTAACTGGCGGTAATGGAAGGTTTGGTAAAATTTTAAAAAAATGTAATTATAAAAATTTCATTTTTCCTACAAAAAATCAGCTAGATATTTCAAATATTAAGTCTATTAAAAGCTATATTAATAAAATCAAACCAAAAATAATTATTCATTTGGCCGGCTTATCAAGACCTTTATCTCTACATGATAAAGATCCAGTAAAAAGCATAAACTTAAATATTATTGGAACTAGTAACTTAGTTATTGTATCAAAAAAGTTGAATATAAAGTTTATTTATTTTTCCTCAAATTATGTTTACCCTGGGATTAAAGGAAATTATAAAGAAACAGATCCAGTATTACCATCTAGTAAATATGCGTGGTCTAAACTAGGAGGGGAAGCTGCTGTTCATATTTATAATAATTCTCTAATTTTAAGAGTTTGTATGACAGAGAAACCTTTTATTCATAAAAAAGCATTAGCAGATGTTTACTCTAATTTTATATTTCAAGAGGAAATAGCAAAAGTTTTGCCAAAATTGATTAAGCTAAAAGGTATTATTAATGTAGGTGGTTCAATAAGAACAGTTTATCAATTTGCCAAAAAAATAAACCCTAATATTAAAAAAATTTATTCAAAACAAATTAAAGGCACAGTTTTTAAAAAAAAAATGTCAATGAATATCTCTAAATTTAAAAAAATTTATAAGAAGAAAATTTAATCACTATCAATTCTGAAAATTTGTGTTATTAGATCATAATGTCTTTTAAAGATTTGCCTATAATGCCTGACAAAAAAAAGGGAGTGTTACTTTTTTACCCCTATGTATCAAAAAAATCTGCAAAAAATATCAAGAAGAAATTATCCGGTAGATGGTTGGGGCAAGGGCCAATGGTTGATAAATTTGAAAATAATTTTAGAAAAAAATTTGCTAAAAATTATAGTGTAATAGCGACGGGATCTGGCACAGACTCTTTACACTTAGCATATATCTTGGCGGGGTTAAAAAGAGGGGATGAAGTAATTACAACTATTTTCACTTGTACTGCAACTAATATCCCAATGCTTTATATGAATTTAAATATCAAATTTGCTGACGTTGATATAAATACGATGAATATCAGTGTTAAAAGTATTAAAAAATTAATTACAAAAAAAACAAAAGCAATTGTTGTTGTGCATTATGGAGGTTTACCGTGCGATATGGGTGAAATACAAGCTATCGCCAAAAAAAATAAAATAGTTGTAATCGAAGATGCTGCACATGCCTTGGGTGCAAAATACAACAACAAACCAGTTGGAAGTCTATGTGATTTTTCAACATTTAGTTTTCAGGCAATTAAACATTTTACAACAGGTGATGGGGGTATGCTTACCATAAAAAACAAAAGTCTTGCTGAAAAAGCTAAAAGAATAAGGTGGTTCGGAATTGACAGAAAAAAAAAACAACAGGGAATTTGGAAAAACGATGTTTTTGAGGTCGGGTATAAATATCAAATGACTGATATAGCTGCGACAATGGGCTGTGACTCTTTAAATGAATTTAATAAAATTATTAATCATAGAAGAAAAATTTATTATACATATTTGAATGAACTTTCAAAAAATAAAAAAGTAAAATGTATCCATGATGAGGATAAAAAGAAGTTACATGGCGCTTGGCTATTTACAATTTTAGTAAATAATAAAGATTATCTTCAGAAAAAATTAAGGGATCATTATATTGAAACAAATCAAGTGCATTTTAGAAATGATAGATATTCAATATTTAAAAAATTTGTAAAAGGAAAAAAATTTCCAAATATGGATTACCTTGAAAATCGTTATTTAGTTCTTCCTTTACACCATAAAGTTTCTATTAAAGACGTAAAATACATCTGTAAGCTTATAAATAAATACGCTAAATAATCGTCGTTAGTTTTTGGTAGCGAGGGGCGGATTCGAACCGCCGACCCCAGGCTTATGAGTCCTGTGCTCTAACCAACTGAGCTACCTCGCCAAAAAAATAAATTATACTATTAAAAATAATTAAATTAAATATTTTTTTTAATTTCATCCAGAGGAACTATAAGTTTTCCTTGTTGCCCTCCAAACTTATTTAATGCTTCACAAATAATTCCTCTATAATCAAGATTATTTTTAAGGGCAATATTTCCAGAATTCATGCCTGTGCCACTAGTTTTAAACTCAATAACCTTAGTGCCAGGATTACAAAAGCAAATATTTGCAAAACCCGCGCCATGAAGCCCAGCAATTTTTTCAGCAGAATTATACAAACTAATTTGATCTTTAAATGACAAATTTTCTGGTTTTATAAATTGAAATTTTTGTTCTTTAAAATAATCATAAACTTCTTTATGATTATAAATACTTCTATATCTAGAAATCGACTCAGATCTATCTATAAAGATATTTTTTGAAAATTTAGTTGATGATTTTAATTGTAAAAAATTTTTTCTCAACCATTTAAATATCCAAGAAGGTATATTTTGTGTATCATAAACAGTATTATTTGTGAGACGGAAAGGATGGTCAACTACAAATAATTCATCGCAAAAAATATGTTTAAAAGATTTACTATCAAGTAACTTATCTCTTGAAATATTTAATAATTCTAGAGTTTCTAATTGATGAACCATTTTAGTGCTAGGAACTAAAAAATAGTCGATGTCTTTAATTTTTTTATATTTGTTTAATATTTCTAATTTGGGCAATATTTCGAACAACCAATGGAAATAATTAGTTTTAGCTGCACCTCCTGATAAAAGTGAGAAAACATTTCCTTTAATTCTTTTTAGGATTCTGGGTGTTCCAATTTTTAAAACTATATTTTCATTTATTAAACCGTTATTTCTTGCGAACAAATTATCGTTTTTGTCGACTCTTAGCTGAAAAGATGGTCCTTCAATTAATTTATTTTGGATAATTACTGATTGATCATGAACTGAGGTGGTGAAGAGTCTGCTCTTTTTTGTAATAAAAATTTTATAGGCAATTTTTTCAATAATAATTTCATTTTGCTCTAGATTTTCTTTTAAAAATTTTTCAGATGAAATTTGAATGGTTCCATAAAAAAATTTAAAAATTATTTGTACAAGTTTTTTGTATATTTTTTTAGGAGATATCATATGACTGATTTTACTCTAAAAAAGAGTGTTTAAATATAAGAAATAACTTCAAACAAGGAGGAGTGAATTGTTTAGAAAAGCTCTTATTTTAGATAAATTAAATTGTTAAAATAATACCAAATACAGTGACAGCAGAAACCGCTGCAACGCCTAAAGCTAAATTTCTCTTTTTTTCGATCTTTTTCTCTTCATTCAATCTTGAAAGTAAATCTGTTACTCGAACTTTTCCTTTGGAAGCCAAAATATCTTCGTGATTTTCTTTTATTTGAAATTGAGATGACATTTGAATATTTAAGCAAAAAAATTAAATATTTTAAATGATTTTAAAGAGCAATTTGGGCTTAATGATCATAAATTGACCCATAATGATTTAACACCTCAATTTCAAAGCAAAAGGATCATGAATTGGAGACTTTTCATGTTTAATTAAATAGTTTTCACCTTCAACTTCGACACTTAAATTTTTATAATCTTTTAGATCTCCCTTTACGTATGCCAAACAGATATTCTTTTTATAACAAAACGAGTAATTTGAACTAGTTGTGTTGCCTACAACTTTACCATTATAAATTATTGGCTCATCATGCAAAAGCAAGGGTTTACCTGGGCTAAAATTCTTCTTTAAAGAAAAAAGTTCTAATTTTTTTTTAGGTTCAGTATCTTTTATTTTTTCTAAAGCTTTTCTACCGATAAAGTCAAAATCTTTTTTGAAATTTACTGCAAAGGTTAAACCGGCCTCAAATGGATTATTTTCTGATGTTATATCATGACCCCAGTGTAAAAATTTTTTTTCTAGCCGTAAAATATCAAGTGCGTGCATACCAGCATAGGTCAAATTAAATTTTTTACTGAACTTGTTTATTTTGTCAAAAATAATGTTCGTTTTTTTTATTGGGACATAAATTTCCCATCCAAGTTCTCCAATAAATGATAGCCTTTGAAACCAAATTTGTGTATTTAAGACCTTAAGATATTTTCCTCTAGAAAAAGGAAAATTTTCTTTTGAAAAAAAATCACCAAATAAAAAAGTTAAGAATTTTCTGCTGTTAGGGCCAAAAATTCCTATACAAGAAAACTCATCTGTAACATCTTTAAATTTAACATCTTTAGTAATATTTTTTAAAATATGAGATTTGTTATGACTTCTTGCCAAAGCAGGACAAATAATTCTAAAGTAATTTTCTTTTAAGCAAGAGATAGTTACATCAGCTTCAATTCCACCTGAAGGATTTAACATTTGAGTATATGTAGTTCTTCCTTCAATGTTTTTAATATTATTTGCACAAAGATATTGTAATTGAGCATGTGAATATTTTCCGTACAAATCAAACTTAACAAAAGGTGTTAAATCAAAAAAACCTAAATTATTTCTTGTGTTCAAACATTCATTTTTAGCTGACTGGAACCAATTTTGATATCCATAACTATATTTATATTTAGGATTTTGTTTTTTCGAGTACCACATCGGTCTTTCAAATCCAGCCATTTGACCAAAGCAAGCACCTAATTTTTTTAACTTATTATGATAAGGAAGTAATTTTATATTTCTTGATGTTTCTAACTGTTTATAAGGCCAATGCATCTTAAATAAGTTGCCAAGTGTTTCTGTTGTTCTTTCTTTTATAAATTTTAATGATGAATTAAATTTTTCAAATCTTTTTATATCTAAACTTAAAAGATCTTCAGTTGTATGGCCTTTTATCATCCATTCTGCAACGGTTTTGCCTGCTCCGCCACCTGAACCAATGCCAATACTATTGAAACCACAGCACACGTAAAAATTTTTAATTTCCTCTGTTTCTCCTATTAAAAAATTACTATCAGGTGTAAAGGACTCAGGTCCTGAAAAATATTTTTCAATATTTAATTTTTTGATATTTGGAATACGTTTTGCTGCTAATTGATGTTGCATTTTAATATATTTTTTATCTACATTAAATTCACCAAAAGAAAAATTATTAGGTACTTTTCCAGTTTTTTTAAATGCATTTTTTGCATTAGGTTCAAAAATTCCTATCATAATTTTTTTATGATATTCTCGAATATAAAGATAAGTATCCGGATCTCTAAAAGTTGGTAAAGTTTTAGGAAGATTTTTATAATCCTCAGTAATCATATAAAAGTGCTCGTTAGGATAAAGAGGAATGCTCACACCGGCGGCCTCACCTATTTGCCTTGACCACATACCAGCACATAAAACTATATATTCACAATTTATAGTTCCTAAATTTGTTTTTACTCCTCTTATTTGATTTTTTCTTTTAAGAATTTTTTGAAGTCTGCATTTTTCAAATATTTTTACACCTTCTAATTTGGCAGCTTCAGCAATATTTTTAGTGAGGATTTCTGGATCTGCTTGACCATCTTCTGGTATAAATAAACCACCCAAAACATCTTTATTTTTTGCTATAGGATAAAGGGAGCTAAATTTTTTTTTATCGATTAAATCAATTTCTAAATCAAATAATTTAGACATATTTTTTTGTCTCAAATATTCTTGATATCTTGCTTTATTGGTTGCAATATTTATGGTTCCTGTTTTTCTGAAACTAG
>Ga0255759_10003343_pt1 | contig 14081 bp, 13 predicted proteins | sample 101ome_20_FD_179959 | JGI IMG/M metagenome (GOLD analysis project Ga0255759, IMG submission 179959) | Coastal salt marsh microbial communities from the Groves Creek Marsh, Skidaway Island, Georgia - 101404AT metaG (version 2) | ecosystem: Environmental > Aquatic > Marine > Intertidal zone >...
TAATATATCCAATTGTCATAATAGATACTTTTATTGTCATACACAGGAGTATCAAATAGTTCGTTGTAATGCTTCATACTGGGATAAGACAAAATGGTTTTCAATACATCTTTTGTAAGGATATTTGTTGGTGTCATATAGTGAGCTATGTCTGTTGTATCGAGCATTACTATTGGAATATTTTCAAATTCAGGAGTATTGGTAGAAGATTTTTTATTCCGGGTTTCCAAAAAGTCTTGAATAAAGCGTTGTAAAGAATAGTTGTGAGAACACAATAATTGAATACAATAAGCAACAGACAATTCATTGTCACGAGAGAAGCAAGAAACATAAGATGCTAATTTTTCATGTTCATGGAACATAACAGAGATAATGAAATCAATATAATTAAATAGGTCGTCTGTCCAACCTGAATAATACAGTTCATATGCCCAAAATAAAGATTGCTTATAATCTTTGATCAAAATAGAAATTAACAAGTTTTGTTTTATTTCTTGGTATACATATAAATATCGGGATAATGCGTGTGCTTCCATACTTTATTGTTATTAATAAAGAAATTAATAAGGAAACTTATATATCAATTTTTTCTATAGATAATTTATTGTAGTATGTACGAACAAAGATTGTTCCTGCGTTCTGAGATCTTTGTAAACGAATATAGAACCCCACTGGTTCCCACAGACGTATCTTTTCTTACATTGAACGGGTGGAAAGTCTATGTTCAATCTAGCAATATTCGATGTTATACCGATGACGAATATAGAGACGCAGGAGCAATCATAGTGGACACTGACTGGACATGTTATACAGATTGTCTTATCCTAGGGATCAAAGAATTGGATCAGATAGAAAACATGAAAGAAAGTGTTCACGCCTATTTTGCGCATTGTTACAAGAAGCAAACAAATTCGCAATACATATTAAACAAATTCAAACAGTCAAAAAGTGTGTTATACGATATTGAGTATTTAGTAGATGACAATAATAAGCGTCTTATTTCTTTTAGTCTTCACGCTGGTAAATCAGGATGTATCTTAGGATTATTACAATACCAAATGCGAAAACAATATAAACAACCATTAAGAAATTTGCAACCTTGGACTTCAGAAAAGAATGCATTAGAAAAATTAACATATGACTTCACTAACACCAGTATATGTATTATTGGTAGTAATGGAAGATGTGGGCAAGGTGTGCGAAGTATTCTAGATCAATATAACATAAAGTATGTTTGCTATAATAGTAAGGATAAAATTTCAGAACTAGTAGACTTTGATATCATCTTTAATTGTATACATCTACAGAAAAACATCCCTCCCTTTTTATCAAAACATTCACCTATTTACAAGTATACTTTGGTAATTGACATTAGTTGTGATTATAACAGTCCCTATAATCCATTGCCTATTTACGATAATAAGACCACATGGAAGAAACCAGTATATTCTAGCAATGGTATATTAGATGTAATTGCTATTGATAATTTACCATCATTATTACCATACGATAGTTCTCTGTATTTTTCGTCTATTTTACGCAATCTTTTAATAGATGATACTGGTGAAATATGGGATAGAGCGAGGACACATTTCAATACACATATCAATAGTGTAGAATAGAACAAATAGTAAATACAATATTACTAATTGTAGCAATATGGTATAGAAAATCTAAGCGTTTTATATAATGAACGTAACAACTACTACTATACAAAATGGAGGATATATAATAAAAAACACAAAAACAAGACCCAAGTCTGTAAGAAAAACAATGAAATCAACCACAGGTGGAGCAAAACATAAGGGTGAGATAAAAACCAAAGCATCTTCCATAAAACCTATTGCTTCTTCGTTAACCAGTATATTTTTAGGAATGTTAAATACCGTAAAATTATACCACTGGAAAACCTATTCTTATGCACAACATGTTGCTACTGATGAGTTGTATGAAAAATTAAATAAACATATTGACGAATTTATGGAAATTTACTTGGGAAAGAAAGAAGGACGATTAAGCAAACTCGATAAAAAGATAAGTATTATTCACCCCAAAAATTTAGACGAAATGAAAGAACAACTTTACATGTATCGCAATTATTTAATTTCTATGAACAAGGTGTTAGATGAGAAAAGAGATACGGATTTGTTGAATGTACGCGATGAAATTTTGGGAGATATTAACAAAGTGCTTTATTTGTTTACCTTCAAATAAACAAAAACAAAATGCTTAAAAATAAAATAATTGCTTATTATTAGGGAGGATGACCACGCTATCAATAAGCGAAGATATAAAAATGGATTTCAGTGATGTATTAATTGTTCCACAGTCCAGTGATTTGAAGTCGCGTAGTGAAGTAGATGTAGAACGTACCTTTTTTTTTAGACATAGTAAGCGATATTGGAGGGGGGTTCCCATTGCCGTCGCCAATATGGATACAACAGGAACATTAGAAATGGCCAAAGAATTACAAAAGCACCATATACTTACTTGCTTACATAAATTTTACACTCCGGAAGAAATTTTAGAAGCAGACCTGAATAGAAACTATTTTACGGTTGGTTGCGGAACATCTGATAAAGATATGGAAAAATTAGCAACTATGGTGAAATTAATTCAACCTTTTTTCATATGTTTAGATGTAGCAAATGGGTATTTAGATATTGTCATTGACCGTATTCAACATATTCGTTCTACCTATCCTGACATTACCTTAATTGCTGGAAATGTAGTGACTCCCGAACGTGTAAAACTTTATGATGAAAATGGCGTAGATATCATTAAAATGGGTATTGGTTCAGGAAGTGTCTGTACCACACGATTACAAACTGGAGTAGGATATCCTCAATTTAGTTCTATTGTGGATACACGTAAAGCCTTACCTAATGAATGTGTTATTATGTCGGATGGTGGAATTCAACACCCTGGCGACTTTGCAAAAGCGTATGGTGCGGGAGCAGATTTTGTAATGTGTGGTGGTATGTTCGCAGGACACGACGAAAGTGCAGGAGAAATGATTATTGAAAATGGAGTTCCGTATAAGGTGTTTTACGGAATGAGTTCAACACAAGCAATGAAAACTCATTACGGTGGGGTTGCAAAACATCGCAGTGCTGAAGGAAAAAGTGTAAAACTCAAATATAGAGGTCCTGTAGAAAATACCATTCTAGATATATTAGGAGGAATACGTTCAACAATGACTTATGTAGGTGCCGCTACTATTGATAAATTATATGGTCTATGTAAATTTATTCGTGTAAATAATACTGTGAACAGAATCTATACGGGAAAAGAAGTGTAAAAAAATAGAATGTAAATATAGATAAATGGAAAAACAATTTTTATCTATATTTCCAACCCACTTGAATTGTTTTGAAATAAGTCGTGCCGAGTTGTCACCCATGTCACGTTCATTATTGTCTCAATTATTACAGCATATATTATTTGAATGGTCTCAATTAGACCAACAAGAAATAACATATTCAGTGCGTAGAGTAAACCATCGTTTCTTTGCTAAGATACCTGATTTCAATTTCTATCCAAGAAATATCCAAGAGACCTTGAAATCTAATAATGTGTTTCAAGTAAATCAAGAATGTATTATTCAACATCGGAGATTTCAACTCCATTTACTGTATATTGATATCCCATCAAAACAAAAGGTTCAAGAAGACCTACACAAAATTCGTTGTTGGTTAGGAGTAGTATGCCGTTATGCTTCTGATGAATGTTCCAAAATAATGGATATTTACATCAGTTTTACCAACATAAAAAAACAAATACCCTCAAAAGGAATGGTCCTTGATAAACAACACGCAAACACTGCATTTACATATAGTTGTAAAGAAATGAACAATATTCATGTTTTCCGTGAAGAAGAATGGTTTAAATGTTTCATTCACGAGACCTTTCATAGTATGGGATTAGATTTTTCCCATGTTTATGAAACACGAAGTCAACAATTTATAACCAATTTGTTCCATGTTCTTAGCGATGTACGTCTATACGAATCGTATTGTGAAATGTGGGCGGAAATCATTGGATTATTATTTTTATGTGTGGATGTAACCAAATCCAAAGAAACCATGTTGAACAACTTTGAAGAAAAGTTATTTGTGGAGCAACAATTTTCATTATTTCAATCTGCCAAATTATTGGATCATTTTCAAGTAAATTATAGAGACCTGATTGACAAAACACATACACAACCTTTATATCGAGACAATACTCCCACTTTTTCTTATTACATCATCAAATCCTTATTTATGTATTATATAGACGATTTCCTCCAATGGTGTAGTAAAACAAACAAAAAACAATTGAAATTTTTGAATAACGGTCCTGGTTCCATCATGTTGTATTGTAAACTAATACAAAAACTGTATAACAAACAAGATTATATGAAAAGCCTTCATACTGCTATGACACATTTACATCAACAGTCCAAAAGAAAAATGATAATGAAGACAATGAGAATGACAATACAATTGTAATGAAGGCGTAAATTATAGTTGGGACAACATACCAACAATAGTAGGTTTTCGTGTTAGGTCTTTGTGAAAATAACCATGTTTTTGCCGATAATGTAAAGAAGAAGGAGAAATTAGTTTTTGTAGTCGTGCTTTATATTCCAAATATTTCCGTTTCCATACGCGCTGTATCAAACGAATCCAATAAGTTTTCAATACAACATAATAGGTTTCGTGTTTAATATAAAGTTTCATGATATCTACTGTATTCGATGTATCTTGATATAAACTGTATTCTTTCAAATACTCATATGTATAAATGTAAGGATAAGAAAGGAAAGAGTCGTTACTGATGGAATTGATGAATACTAGATTACCTGACACTTGTATATGTTTATAGATGCCAATATAGTAATGGTCTTGTTCCTTTTTCTTATCTAAATGAGAGGAATCACTATTGTAAATTTGTTCCATCATACGTTCATATTCTGAATCAGGGTCATCGACATCATATTCTAGTGAACTGTCTGCATAAAGAATGCTATCATTGTTGGAAGATAGGGATATTTCTTCAAACTCGTCGTCCGTATAGTCACTCTCACTCTCACTGGAATCGGTCATTCTTGTTAGGTCTACCATAGTTGTTGTATTATTAGATAAATTAAGAATACAACAAATAAACTATTCAATTTTATACATAAAGACTTTGGGAAGTTGTGACATATTTCAATAAAAAGGGTTCAACTTTTTTTAATTTGGATAAGCATTCAATTTGATGCTGATTCTCACACAACACCATTAATTCTCGTGTGATGGTAACAATTTTCAATAGTGCCTTGTTAAAATCACCAGCAGAAATTTGGTATTCACAAACCACATTCTTTTGTAGAAATTCTTTACATTGTCCCTCTGTTTGACAATCACACCATCCTAATGCCAAATCAATCATATCATACTGCAAAGCTTCTTGGTAATCAAATCCACTATAAATGCCTTCGTGATTTTCCAAATAAAAATATTCCAAATGACTATCTTTACATTGTTCAATACGATTGTTCACAAAATTGTCTACCGAGTTAGGAAATACCGAACGAACATCATCAGGAACATTCACATCGCAAAAGCAAGATAAGAACCCAATAATTTGCTTTACAGAAAATTCTTCAAAGTAGTTCCAAGCTTGTAATAAATTAGACATGACTAATCCGTGAACTTCGGCAATTTGGGAGGCAACTACTCCTGTTTCCGTCATTCTCCAAACTGTTAAATTGGGATCATATAATATAAACTGTTGCTTTTCCAACATATTCAATACACATAATGTTTTTGTTTCGATATATTCCATGTTATGTTTTTGTTCTTGTATACATTGTTGATACTCTTCATTAAGAGTAATATATTTATTTACATAGTCACAATCTTTTTTCCATTTAATATGTTGATCTTGTAATAGAGACAATTCTTGATGGACTTGTTTTCTTTTTTTATTGACAGCAGTTTTCACTGTATCTTCCAATTCAAGTATTTTTACACAAGTATCGTAAGGAGTAGTTAATAGCGAAAGTCCTTCTTTTTTCTTTTCAATATCTTTTACAAACGAGTCTAAATCGCGTTGAATTGCTTGTAGGTCTCGTTGAATTTCACGATGAATCATGCTTTTGTTCGAAAATTCGTGGAAATTATTTGTTTGTCCATTTTTCATTAGATTCAACAACAAGGAAAAGGAAATGTGATACTTGGACACTAGTTTCTGTGGTTTCCCACCAAGAATCAATTTGTAATCGTGAATACTTGGCAATGAAAACAGATTATTGCAATGGACAACATGTCCTACTTTGTCAATACCACGCCGACCTGCACGGCCTGCCATTTGGGTATATTCATGAGCGTGAAGAAACCGTTCTTGATGTCCATCATACTTATTCATTGAAGAAAATACAGCGGTTTTAATAGGACAATCTAACCCAATGGCAAAGGATTCGGTTGCAAATAGTAAATAAATATACTTCTTGGAAATCATAAGTTCCACGATTTCACGCAATACAGGAATCATTCCAGAGTGATGAATACCAATCCCTTTTTCCAGTAACGAAACTAGGTTGTTATATTCAGGTAGATCTAAATATTCTTGAAAATTAGGCAATCTACGAATAATTTGTTCGCATTCCTTTCGAATGTTATATGGCAAATCATCGTCATTAGTGACAATAGGCACAGTAATATCATGGGCTAGACTTTCTACTTGCTTTCGGGAAAATACAAAGACAATACCAGGAAGCATCTCACGATCGCGCAATAAACGAACTAGTTCATTCAATGCGTGTGTTTTATTGATACGTAGTCGGTTATGCGAATATTGGTCTTGAACATATTTCAGTTTCTTATATCCACTGTCTTGGAATTGTCCGCTGGGTTCCTTTAACAACACCAATTTATTGGTGTGCTCACGAATTTCTTTTTGTGTTTCCTTGTCACGGATATGTTTAAAGACACCTTCGTTTGTGGTCATATATCCATAATGGGTAAGTGGAACAACGCGATGATGAGTAGATGCCAACCATACTTCTTTGGACCCATCTTTCTCACACCATTTTGCAAACCCTTCAGGGTCATCAATAGTGGCAGACAACATAATCATTTGAATATGATCGGGCAACATCAGAATGGTTTTTTCCCAGGTTTGACCACGGTCTTTATCATTGATGTAATGAACTTCATCAAACACTACACATCCTAATTCGTTTTGAATGTCAATTTGGAAAGGTAGACCTGACAATGGTGGTTCGTCTATTGTAGATTGAGTAGAAACAAATAAATAATTCATTAGAATTTCTGTGGTCATGATCAACACATCGGCTTCGGGATTTGTTTTAATATCTCCCGTAAACAATCCGAAACTAATATGGGGAAATTTTTTAGTGAACTCGTAGTATTTTTGGTTGGATAATGCTTTAATAGGACTAGTGTAAATAAGCTTCTTCCCTTGTTGATGGAAATACTCAATGCCAAACTCTGCTGGAAGTGTTTTACCAGAACCTGTATGCGCGGTCACTAATACATGTTGTTCTTTGACAATAGATTCAATAGCATACTTTTGGAAATCGCTCAAAGGAAATGGATACTTTTGGAAATGATTGTCATATTCCGATGTTTCAGGGTAAGATTGACTACAAATGACAACCATAATCTTATACGATAAATACTGTCAACATATATTTATATTATTTCACAAATAATATAAATAGTAAATAACATTAAATCTAATGTCTTGTGCTATTATACTTACCACAACAGTAAATGTAAGTGAACATATACCGTGTATTCAACAAAGAGACCCTAATGACAGATTAACAACGTATTTGAAAGCCATTTTGAATTGGATAGCACTCACTAATTTCAAAATTATCATAGTAGAAAATTCAGGCTACACTTTTCCAGAACTAGAATCTATACAAAAGTTAAATAAAGATAGAGTTGAAATCATAAGTTTTGATCAGAATATATCGGAAGAAGCAAAGTATTTAATAAAAGAACCAGCAAAAGGGGTATGTGAAGTGTTTTCGATAAATTATGCTATCAAACATTCAAAACTATTACAAGATACTAAGTTTGTAATTAAAGTAACAGGGAGATATTACATTCCTGAATTAGAAGATTATTTGCAACAATATGATTTAAATAACTATGATTGTTTAACTCAAAATGATAGAGATCGTTGTGAAATGGTTGGTAGTCATATCAAAAATACAGACGTCATATTTAACATTAACACGATTGATAAAGATGGCAACTATGACAATCATATTGAAAATGTATGGAAATATCGTACATCATGTTTTGATAATAACTTACATTGTAAAGTATTTACCATAGAAAGAACACAACGAGGTTGCGGAAATAAGTATGTATGTTTTGAAAATATATAAACATATTTTAATTAATTATGTTACATGTTGTATTTAACATATTATATCGGTCATAATGATGGATTTGGATCACAATATCAACGTATATTGGGTATTTATAGCATATGTAAACAGTTCGATATAGGATATATTCATACCAAATTTGCGGACATAGAATATCAAGGATTATCAGCATTGGAAAAAAACACAAATGACCGTTCTTTTGTAGAAGAATGTAATACTCGCGTTCAAATACCTTACGTATCTGAAATAGAATTCAATGAGACAATCGAAACAAAACATATAAATATGACACAATTAATATCATTGAAAGAGTATAGTAAAGATATAAATGTTCTTCTTCGTGTAAGATATCCATATGGTATTACAGATAAGATGCCTGATATATATACAAATAGTTTATCATTGTATAAACCAAGATTACCTAAAAATTCTTTATTTACCATAGGAATGCATGTTAGACGTGGAGAATTGTTTGTAGTGGATAGTAATCGCATGTTACCAAATAATTTTTATATTCTACAAGCCATCAAAATTATTTGTATTTGTGAAAAAATGAATGTTCCTTACGTCATTGAATTATATACAGAACTACCAGAGAATGACCTAACTGTTACAGCAAACCATGCAGGAATTAATAATCGTATAGAAAATGATATTACTATAAAATGTGACGACCATAATATTCATGAATTTGAAATATTACCTAATTTAAAAAAATACATTAACGAAGAGTTATTTTCAACATTTGATAGAATGATTAATTGCGATATATTGATAGCAAGTCGTTCCAGTATTTCTACATGTGCTAGTTATTTAAAGACAGGTATTTCTATTTATCATCAATTCTGGCATGGTATGATGTCCAAAGATATTGAATATAGAGACCCTACAATTAATAAAAAAATAGAAACCCATATAAATAATACACTTTCTAACATGTAATGAATAAAATACCAAAAAATATTTATCAGGTTTGGATGCAAGGGAAACTACCTGAATATGTAAAAAAAAATATTGTTGATAAAAATCCAGACTACGATTACAAATTTTTTTCAGAAGAAGATTGTTTACATTATTTGAAACAACACTATCCAGAAACAATCTTATATTGTTTCCTTAATTTGAAAAAACCTGCTCATAAATGTGATCTTTTTCGTTATTGTTTGTTGTATAGAGAAGGAGGAATTTACATTGATGCCGATTTAGAATTACAAATAAGTTGTGATGCTATTATTAAACAATCCGAATATTCAGATATGATAACTTCCATAGGTGCGCATACAAATCAACGTTTTGGTGAATGTACAAATGGATTTATTTTTACGGCGCCTAACAATTCATTATTTATTCATTTGATTAATTTTATAATGAATAATCTAAACCCAACGGATTACGGATTGTATGTAAAAGATTTATTTAATAAATTATCTCCTGTTTCTGTGTTTACACCGTATGAAAAAAATGGACTTCGTTATTATTTGTTTCAAGAAGTGTTATTTAACCAAAAATATTACATTGCAAATAAACAACGTGAATTGATTGTTAATACTAATGCCCATAACTACTTAGTATGGGAAAATATGTAATATAGACCACTTACTATATTACATATTTTGTCTCATTTGAAACGTTTATGAATGTATAAATAATCATATTCATTTGTGTCTAAACCTAATCCTACAAATTCATAATTATTATTTTTGAAATGATTTAATACATCATCTTTATTGTCACCTAAATGTATATGTTCAAATGATATGTATTTTAATTTCAAATTATCTAAATTAGTATCTAATAATACTTCAGCATCAAGTCCCTCTATATCTAATGCTAATAACTCAATTTCTTCTGTAGTAATTTCATTGATAAAAGTATCTAATTCTTTCACCGGAATAATAAATTTTTTTAATTCACAATTATAACCATAATGTTTTTGTATATGTTTCTTATTTATTGATGCTACTTGATAATGTGGAGCATCTAATGGACAATAATACAAATCCATAGTATTATTTTGATATTTTTTTGGAACAATTCCTATTTCGTATATAATAGCTTCAGGATAATCTTTCCAACATTCTTTTAATAAAGGAATATTTAATGGATTAGGTTCAACCAAAATAATTTTTTTTATGAGGTGTCTAGGTAAACTTTTGATAAGTTCTGTAAATTCATCTCTACAATTGGCCCTTTTGTCTAAATCCCCAGCACCTGCACCAATTTGTATAAAAATACCATTTCCATTATTAAACTTGTTAATATCCATATAGTTAATACAATTATGTAAATACATTTGTTTGAACGAAATATATTACTTCAATAATTTTCTATAATTACATAATCTTACATGTAATAAACATTGTTTGTTATGAATAGAGTCTGGATTATTAAAATCAAAACGAATATTTTGATAAGAAAGACCACTATAATAAATATGAGAATATATCTGAACTTCTGAACAATAAGTTGGTTTGTATTTAAACAGTCCCCAATCAATTGTTTTGAAATATTCGCAAAATGCGGTATCGGACCATATGATATCGTGGTATAATGGGAATTCTTTTCCAAACAAAAATATAGTATTAATAGTATCTTTTTTTCCAATAAAAATAGTATCAATAGACATAAACACTTTATTTTCAGGACAAGATAATATGGTAGATGAAATGATATCCTGAGATAGGTTACATTTTATAGTAGTATCAAATAAGCGAATGAACATATGTAGGTCGTAATGTATATTGTGTTGTTCCATATATTCATTTACAAGTGTGTTCGTTATATACCGACGATACCATAGATTTGCGGTAAATGGGTGTTTTCCATTTTTATGAATACATTTGCTATTATACGTATAATGGTTTATTTGTTCTGTTTTGTGATAGGGTTGTAAGTCATCCCAATATTTAATAAACCGAACGTTACAATTAAAATTTTCAAAAATGAGTTTTATCGTCGTTTCATTGTCAGGGGAATAATTTCCAGACCGTTGAGAAACTATAAATACATCTACTTCATTACCATCAAAAATGGTATATTTTAATGTATTCAAATTATTCTCTAGATTTACTTGAAACGTTCTGAATTCTCCATAGGTGAACAAACATATTTTCATTGTATATCAAATTCTATAAACTTATCTTTATATATAAGACAATATATACATCTTCGGACATTTAAAATGGGACAAAAATCCGCATAAAAAGAGGTTCAAAGTTTAGGTCTTTTCATACCTTGTGTATATTTTGTTTATAGCAATTCGGTAAAACTGCTTGATTACTTGTTCTACATAGATAACTCGGTCTTTCTAAATTATGTATTGCTTGGTATGCTATCTTATAGATGTTTGATGAACCATTGCGGTCCCTGTTCCACGACCCACAACCGCTCTTACAGCGTAGTAGTCCGTGAACCAACCGCATATCATCTTTATTTGGTCTTGGATTTTTCCTTACCATAAACTTCTCACATACTCCTCCATTGCATTTGGAGCATTTACAGGAACTTCTAAACTCATCCACTAAATACACCTTGTATTTGTTTTTACGAAACAAACTTCTCATTCCTATTCCTAATGTTGGTTCTTTATATTTCATTTGCTGTCGCTGTTCCCAATCTCCAATACAAATAACAATCTCATCTGGATTACCATACATTTTCCTAAAATCACTTATCATCTTTTGTTCGCTGCGTTTGATATTGATGTGTCTTCCAAACTTTAACTTACGAAACAATTGTTTTGCATAAAAATCAAATAATATATGGTTTATTCTGTTTTTTTCATTTATGTATGCTTTGAACTTATCCATACAAAGTGTCTTACGATTATACAAAGACAATTCAGTTTCATATTCAATCACACTCTTTCCTTGTATTTTATTGGTTTTCATACCCAATATGATATTGTTGTATTTTTTCATCTTGGTTTCTTTCCTTCGTTGATTTTGTGAATACCGAAATATATTTGCATCTTTGGAAGCGTCATCTACACAATATATCAAATCTTCTTTACCAGGGTCAACCCCAATAATCTTCTTATTTTGTAAAGCAGAGTAATCATTCAGTTCATCAATATATAATTCTTTTGATATACCTTTATTCACACTTGGTAATCGCTTTCCAACCAAATCATCACGAATGAATAATATGGAAACTCCTACACCATCCGTAGAAATCATATGATGGAATGCAAAATCATTCTTACGAAATACCTTCTTTTCTGTGCGGAAAAAGAACTTCCATATTTTATCTTCATGTTTCTTTGTATTGCCTTGATTGCTATAATCACTTTTCTTTCCTTGCTCTTTTCGTAAAAGCAAATATACTAATGTTATTGTATCTAACCGAATATAACCAGGTGATATACTACTTCGTAATGGAAAAACATTACTGATTGTTTCCTCATCATTTTCTACTTGTTTCATCATAGCAATCATACAAGGTAAATAATCCATCGGTTTGCATTTCAAATCATAATAAATGCTTTGTTTTTGAAACTTTTTGTTGGGAAGAATACATTTCTTTTGTTGGGTAATCCATTTATGATAGTGTGGTTGTGATGTGTATTCAACATTACTCTCTACATTCAATAAATCATTCTTTATTTTTCGCAGTTCCTTTTCCAATTGCCGAACTCGTGCTTCTCGTTCTTTTTTGGTGGGAAATATTTTTCGTATCTTCTCAACTATCATCTTCTTTTTCCAGACAACATTTACAAAGCGTTCTACATAATCCACATAATGTAATTGGATGTTATTTTCATACATCGTCATAATGTCTTCACATAAATAAGAAAGCACATTACTCATATATTCATAATCTAATTGTTCTGGTTGCGTATGTGGTTTATAGTGTTCTATATAGAATGAAGTAAGGTTTGTAATGAGTTCAACGGTTTCTTTCTTGGGTGGTTTTCCTGTTTTGGTATGTTTTTCACCACAAACAACCTTCATAACATTCAAAATAAGTACTTTATCAATGATTGGTAAAGTGTGTGAATTGGTATCGTAATAATGAAGTATATACAACTTTAGAAATTGCAAAGTGTGAATAACGATTTTATGTGCCTTGATAACCACATCGTTAATTTTCTTTGTATTTATTTCGTGGTGTTTTAGTATGCTTTTCAGTGAGGTCTTGGTGGATTTGAAAAACCCTGGTGGTTTCTCTTTTGCTTTTTCCATCCCTATACATTTACTAAATATTTTAATTTAAATAGTTTTCCGCATATTTATTTATTCCTAAATATTTTCATTTTTCTCCTTTTCTATTTTTTCTTTTCTTTTCAAATATGCACGCCTTCTATATTCCTTTAATTTATCTGGGTTTTCTTCTTTTAATTTATGTAAATAATTGGCACCATTTTCCATAACCTTTTCCTTATTTTTTTCATAATATTTCTTGTGATTTTTACCACTTGTATATTTTTTTAATCGCTCTTCAAGTTCACTTACACGCTGTTTTAATGTGACATTCTCATTTATAATTTCATCAATATTATTATCCATTTTATTAAATATATACATATAAATTTTAAATAATTTTATGTATATTTATTGTAATTGAAACCACTTAAAGTTGTCCCATTTTAAATGTCCAAAGGTGTAATTGTATTATGCAATTAGACCTTACAATAAATAATATATATAATCTTACAAAAGGTTGTGATGAGCATATGAAAAAA
>Ga0255759_10003348_pt1 | contig 14074 bp, 9 predicted proteins | sample 101ome_20_FD_179959 | JGI IMG/M metagenome (GOLD analysis project Ga0255759, IMG submission 179959) | Coastal salt marsh microbial communities from the Groves Creek Marsh, Skidaway Island, Georgia - 101404AT metaG (version 2) | ecosystem: Environmental > Aquatic > Marine > Intertidal zone > Salt...
CGCCAACGCCATTCTCGACGGCACGGACGCCGTGATGCTTTCCGGCGAAACCGCCGCGGGCAACTACGCGCTCGACGCCGTCAAGTGCATGGCTTCCATCTGCCGCGAAGCCGAAGCGTACGTGGACAACATTGCCAGCTACCACCAAATTCTCGACCAACAGCCGATCCCGATGGGTATCATCGAGTCTTTGGCTTCCTCGGCGGTTCGTACCGCCCAAAAGGTTTCCGCCAAGCTCATCGTCTGCCTCTCCCGCACTGGTACCACTTCTCGCATGATTGCCAAGTACCGTCCGGACGCGCCCATCTTGTCCGTGTGCATCAATGCCGAGCACGACTACGAGAGCACCGCTCGCCGCTCCCTCGTCAGCCGTGGCATCATCCCGGTTCTCGAGCCGGCTGAGTGGAAGGGACAGTCTGGTCATCCGCAAGAGGTTATGCGCAACGCCATCATCTACGCGCGCGATGTTCTCGGCTTGGTCCAGCCTGGTGACCTCATCGTCGGTTCCCACCGCATCATGGGTGAAGCCGTGTTGAAGGTCGTCGAGTGCCCTTAAATAGAGCAGGAAACGGATTCATGTATTTGCTAGCAGTTCAATTGAGCTATCTCATTCATCATCTTCTTGGATGCGTCGTCGCGACTTTCTTGACGACCATAGTCCCCGCAAACATTGTTTCATAATGCGTGAGAGGAATCACGCGTTTCATTAATAAATACAACAATCATTGACTCATTCATTCGTGCGTTTCTTTGCCAATCCTCCTACCGGTATGGTTTAAAATGACAACTCTCTGCTACTAAATATACAACTCGCGAGTTTCGTTTGTCAGGCGTCTTCAAAGACGGAGTCCATCATCATCTTGAACTCAGCCAGACTCTCGACCCCGGCGATTTTCGATTCATACACCGCGTTCTCCGTGGCGACTTCGACACCGTCCCCAGCGTCTCTCGGGCTCGGTTTCACCGTGGATGGTGGTCGAGGCGTGACATCCTCTTCGTCTCGCGTTCGCCAGAGCCCAGTATATTCATCGCCTCGTTCCGGCTCTGTGAGCTCGAGTATCGATTTTGCGTCCGCTTTCGTGTACTGATGCGTGTACTTTTGTTCGTCGTTTTCCTCATCCTCCGCCACGTCTTCAATCATCACGTCGTTCTTGTACTCGGACAACGACGGCCTCGGCGACTTGACTTTTGGACTCGATTTCACCTTTTGCTCGAGGTCAGCGACGAGACGCATCGTCTCATCGTGCGTCAACGAGAAATCGACAGTCATTCCACCGTTCGCCTTGGGTGGGGAGATTGGATTCGAAGTCAACGGTTCTGTTCGGGGACTATAGTGTCGCTCTTTGGCGACGCCGATGAAGGCTGAATATGGATCCCACGCCTGATCGCGTTGAGGACGTTCCGCCGAAGTGTCTTTCGCCACGGGCGCCGACACCGGCTCGAAATCAGGTGGATCTGGGCTCTCATCGCCTTTACCGATGGGAGTCGGCATCAAGACGAGCTTTTTCCTCGGCGTGGGCGTCTCCACCGTCTCGGCGACTGCGGACGCTTCATTCGCGCCAAACCGTTCGACTTCGCGCAACATCTCATCCGGTGTTCCCGACCCGCCAGCCGATGAACCGTCATCTATAGATGATCGCAATTCCCCATCCAACGCAGAGCTGACGATATCCTCGCCCAGAATCATCCTCAGCTCCGCCTCGAGAGCGCACACTCGCTCGAGCGCCGTGCCTTTCCCGGGACGCCAAACGCCAACGTCCTCGCCCGTCCTCGTTGTCGTCGTCTCCGAACGCGACTGATTCTTTGAAACACCCGAACAGGTTCGATCGTCACCGACATCGTTTTCATCTTCGATGCGCATCGCATCCGTCGTCGCGTTCGGCGGCGGCGACAAAACTGGTTCTTCCTTCGTGTGCAATGCCGCAACCAATTCTGGTTCCCCTCGCGACCCCTTCTCACCCGTCGCCTCTAACTCCGCCAATACCCGCGGGAGATCGCGCATTAAAATCTTCGCCTGCAGCGCCTCGTCCTCTGTCAAACTTTCAGTCGCTTCGTCGAGGCCCAACGCGCCGAACCGGCGTTGAAACGCGTCGTCTGCCTCGGACGTTAACGGGCGACTCCAACCGTCGCGTTCTTCTTCCGCGATGATTCGAAGCGCCATCGCGCGCGCCTCGCGCTCCATCGCGACGATCCGCGGTGCGATGACGCGGTTTTGGATCGATTCGGGGCGGATCCGCGACCGAGTCCGCGGCGTCGTCTGGTGCGTCGTCGTCACGCAAAGGTTGCGCTGAATTGAAACGTGATTTATTGTTAAAAAAAATACAACGAACGTTTTAGCTTTCACAGCGGAAGCAATCCATCCTCTTCGTCCCAGATGTCAAACTCATCTTTTTCCTCCTCCAACTCGACCGAATCGAGTTGGCGCTCGCGAACGAAGAACGCAGAGGCAAATCTACCCTTGCGATAGCGTCGGGCGATGACGCGACGCTCTACATCCGCGAGTTCGGGTCCGGGTAAACCTCCGTCGTAGCGCCCGCACTCTAACACCAGTTGATCGTCCACGGATTCAACGAGAACCCAGATGTTACCGGGTAAGAAAATCAGAGGCGAGTTGCCGCCTACGATGTACTCACCGCCCTGCGCCCAGCTCGAGGGAGACTTGACGGCCCACCAAGGAACGACGATGATGCCCTCGGGCGCTCTGGCGGCGGCTTCCTTTGCCTCCTTCTCGCTTCTGATTTTCGCCGCCTTTTCCGCTTCAGCCGCCTTTGCCAAAGCGGCATCGTTTGGCTTTTCCTGAGCGAGCTTTTGCGCCGGCCCAACTTCTTCTGCGTTCTCGTCTCTGTCCTCTGGTACTTCGGACAACGCCTCGAGCGTGATGAACGTCACGCCCGAGTCAGCTCTCCAATTTCCCAACACCACCGCGTCCTCGGGCATGATTTCCCCGCTCGTCGCCGGACTCTGCGGACGGACATTGCTCCCATCTAGCACCTCGTGCGTCACAAAGGCATCGACGAGCTCCCAGTTTCGCTTTTTACCCGGCGCCGCGCGCACTCTGAGCTCGACGCGTCTTCGCTCATTCGGCGCTTCGTCCTCCACAAACGCAAAGTAAAACTTCACCTCTGCGCCTTCGACGCACTCTGGCAACAACATGGGTCCATCCGCGTAACAACCCTGAACGATAAACATCTTCCCCATCTGTCCACCGGCGCACACGTCCACAGTTTCCGTTTTTGCAGCGTCCGATTTGCCAAACTCACACCCGGCTTCCGGCCAAAACCGCGTCGTCTCCAACCTCACCCCATCCCCATCTGCCGTCATCGCCCCGCGAGTTCGAATCTGCCAATCGTTCACCCCGACCCCGTACTCTTTAAACGCTTCTGGAACGTACCTATCCTCCAACGGTACGCACGCACCAGTCTTTCCATCGAACGTGGCGCCGACGCCCACGTATTCGCCCTCGTGCGCGCGCGCGAAATCCTCCCAAACATCCTCGGGAGGCCAGTCCTTGTTCGCCTCGAGCGCGCGCCGCGGCGCGCGCACACCTCGCGCATCACGCGTGCATTCACCTCGACCGCGACGCGCGGTTCCCGGGGCTATACGCGCCGACGTGGACGTCGCCAAGCCCGCCGCCGGCATTGCTCTTTTGAAAAAGCGTCGTTCGCGACGATTCGACTCGTCACTCGGCGACGCAGACGCGGGTGCGCGACCAAAGGTGCGCGCTGGGATGACGCGAACCGATCGACGTCGTCGGCGTTCGCGCCGAATCGCGCGAGGTCGCGCGCGCGGGTGTGCGGCTCGTCCGTTTTCGGTTTGTTGACGTTTGCAAAAAGCAACAACATTTGACAATGGAAAACGAGCGATGTTTTGAGTCGTGTGACTTCCGAACGCCCGCGTGGGAGACCTCGACGCGGCGTTCGAGCGAATGCGGGTAATTGTTTCGGCGTGTTACGGCTCGCGCGGGGACGTCGTGCCGTGCTTGCGGTTGGCGGAGGCGTTCGCGAGGCTCGGCGCGGATGTTCGCGTGCTCGCCAATCCAATGTATGCGAGCGAGGCGAGAAACGACTTGCGGTTTGTTGGGGTTGGCAGCGCGACAGCGTATGAGGAAATGTTAAAAGGAAATGCGTCGAGGCGAGGTGTGCGAATGTTGGTGCGGTACTGGTTGTCGCACTTGGATGAACACACGGGAAAACTGATTGCGCTGTGTCGCGAGCGTTCGGGCGAGAACGAGGAAGAGGACGTCGTCGTTCTCGCGCACACCCTCGATTTCGCCGTGCGATGCCTAGAGGAGCACAACGAGCGATCGAATGAATTTAAAACTTTGAGGTTTTACTCAATCGTGTTGTCTCCGGCGCTCTTGCGAGGAGGGACTCGAAGGATTCCGCCGTACTTTGCAGGCGCGATTGTGCGTTTTGAGACGCAATGTGGCGTTTTGAGACGATTCGCCGAGCGTTTCGCCGATTGGCTCGTGGACAGCGTCTTCGCTCCAGCCCTCAATTCATTTCGATATCGAGTCTACGGAATCAAAACGCCGGTGCGAGGAGTGTTTCATCGATGGTTTCTGACTTCGAACGTTCTTGCCATGTGGCCCGCGTACTTCGAGGCGACGACGAGCATGCGCATGCAGGTGGACTTTCCGTCGAGCGATGTATCCAAAGACTTGAGTGGTGATAGTACTTTTCGACGCGCGATTGAATTCGTGAGGAGAGATTCGCGACCCTGCGTCGTTTTCGTATCCGCGAGCGGGAATCCTCCTCACGCCAAGGTGTTCTTTCGGCTCGCCTGTCGAGCGATGTCGCGCTTGACGTCCATGAAGGCCATCATGCTGACGAAACACAAAGATGGCATTCAAAAATTGATTCCCGAAAACGTTAAACTGTTTGACTTTGTCCCACTCACGTCTCTCTTGGCTCATTCTTCGATGGCTGTCCCGACGATGGCGGTCCATCACGCTTCCATGGGCTGCATTGCGGCGACTGTTCGCGCCGGTGTGCCGTCACTAATCGTGCCAGCGGTGCTCGACCAGCACTACAACGCAGACGTATTGAAAGAAATGGGTATCGTACGCGTCGTGAAGATGTCGAATTTGAGTCGTAGACTTCTCGTACGTGAGATTCAGGCCACGATGACGAGCGAATCTGTCGCCAAATGCGTGGCGAGCGTGACAAAGCGAGCCAACGAGGATACTCGATCCGCAGAGGAGCGAGCGGCGAGTTTGATCACAAAGTGCAGTACAACTCAAATAGGATTCTAACAAACCAACTAACTATTCTAACTAAATCAACGAGACGACAACGTCGTCGTCGTCGTCGTCGTCGTCACCATCGCTCTCTTCTAATTCGTCCTCGACGTTTGCAGCCCAAGAACGAACTCTCGCACGCTCCTTCACCTTGCGCTCGGTTGATGTGATTAGATCCCTCTTATTGCCCGAAGTGACAACTTCACCGTCGTCCTCTATCACGACGCTAGGTTTGGGCGTTTTGGGATCGGGATTCTGTGAGAGCGTCACTTCCGTTTGCTGACCGGCGCACAGCGCGGCGCCCCACGAATGTACGAGGACTCCGCACTTTGCGCAAGGACCGTGCTTTGGAATCAACTGACTCGGCCAACTCAATGTTTCATCACCAGCAACCTTGAAAAAATGTCGCGCCAAACACGTCGCGTGAAACCTCGCACCGCACGTCGGACATCCGACGCTTCGATCGAGCCGAACGATTTCTCTACACATCTCCACCCCGCACCGTACGCCACCGACTTGCGCCGACATCGAAACACTCGGAGTCGCCACTCCACCATCCGCACCAACGTTCAAATCTCGTTCGTGAAGCGTGACGCTCTCGCTCTCACCGCCCTCTGAGCTGTTATCTGGCGCACTCATCGCCACTATGTTTTCCAAGTCTCTCGTCGTGCTTTTACGCACCGTCACGTGCGACGGTATCCTACCTCTATGTCGTTCGATTAATTCCTCCGCCTTATCGCTCATACAGTGCACCGTCAGCGACATGTGTCTCCACGGCGCAATCTCCAACATCAAACACATCAACTCTGCCTTTTTCGCCGGCGCGATGGATCGATCCGTAATCTTCGCTCGCTCTGCCGCTTCCCGCGTCGCTCTGCTCCTCGCCGGGTTTTGCCACGCCCACTCAAACTGCAGCGCCTGCGTCTTCGACGCGAACCCAGAGACGATGAGAATCATATCGCACGGTCTCATCAGCGACGTGTACCTCGCACCGTTCGCGATGACGCCGTTGTGTTGCGCCAGTCTTCTCGGTGGGTCGTTGGTAAATCCAACGTAGGATCGTCCCTTCTTCGATGGGTCGAGCGATACGACGAGATAACACGCGAAAAACGGACGAAGCGGCGTCGACGACGACGGGTCCGGGTGCGCGGAGGACGTCGCCCCACCACCGGGGCGTCGCGGCGCCATGGCGCGGCGCGGTGTGTGGTCAATTCGAGCTGCGATTTAATTCAAAAGTGTCCAGCTGTCGTTTGGGCGCATTTGAACGCGATGATATGCTTACAATGACGAATTCGACGCACCTAGGAAGAAGTATCTAATGCGCTGGATATGATGCGGGTACTCTCGGCGTTGTGAATGGCGAAAGACCCGGTGGCGGCGGACGCGGCGGATGGACGACCAATGTATCGCGTGTCGGATTGGTTGTTTAACCGTCTGGCGGTGGCGCGCACAGTGGTGGCGACGCGCGGAGCGACGAATGACCAGTAACCCATATTTTTTGGTTCCTCTTGCGCCCAGACGATCTCAGCCGTTGGATACCGCTGTAAACGTCTCGCGAGCGCGTCGTGTGGGAACGGGAAGAGCTGCTCGAGACGCACGAGGGCGACGTCAGAAATTTTCTTAGCCGCTCGAGCGCGCGCCAACTGGTAATAAATTTTACCAGTACATAATACGACTCGTTTGATCTCGTTGTTCGGCTTGAGAGGGATGTTTGCGTGACGCGTGACGTCGTCCCCTGCGTCACCGTCTGCGATAACTCGTCTGAAGGATGACTTTGGCGCGAAATCGAGTAATTTTGACGCGCAGTGCTTGTGGTGAAGCAACGTCTTTGGGGTGAGCACGACGAGCGGCTTCATGTAAGGGGAACTCATTTGTCGACGCAGCGCGTGGAAGTATTGAGCAGGGGTGGATGGTTGCACCATGATAAAATTGGCGTCGGCGGTCACGCTCGCCCTCGCTCGACGACGCATGTACCGCACCCAATCTCGTCGATGCACCTTGCCGCTCGATCCGAAATACGTCTCGATGTCGTCCCACATGCCTCCTTTATCATCTTGAAGCGGCACTTGTGACGCGTTCTCCGACCCTCCCCCTTCAATATCAGACCCCGTAGATTCAATCATGGAGCGGATGTTTTCCAAATTTATGTAATCCTTCTCATCCGGTCCCAGAGCGGCGAATGTGCGCTCGGCGAGCGCGACGTCGGCTTCGGCGTTACCTGGAAGCGAGTCTGGATCGTCATTCGCAGCGGCGAGCCATCTTTCCGGCCTCGCAGAAGAGTGATCCGGACCCTGACCCTCATAACCGTGCGGAAGCAAAAGAACCAAGTTACTTTGTTGTCCCCAACGCTCTTCTCCAGAGCATATAAACTGATCTATGATCACTTGGGCGTTGTTTGCAAAGTCGCCAAACTGCGCTTCCCACAGCACCAACGCTTCTTTACCCGCTTCGACAGAAAAACCGTATTCAAAGCCTAAAACTGCGTGTTCGCTCAGAGGCGAATTCGCAGCTCGAAACTTATCCTGCGGGCCGAGTCCAATGTTATCCAGAGGAACGTGTTCGAGCGAAGTGCGATTGCAATAAACCGCCGCGTGGCGTTGATTGAAAGTACCGCGAACGCAGTCTTGCCCACTCAGACGAACGTGGGCGTGTGATCCGATTGGATTACCTTCGTCGTTCTCTCCCGTCCACCACGCAACGTGATTCTCCCAACGCTTTTCACACGGATGCATAAGCAATGACGCGAACGCAAAGGCTTCGGCGGTGGCCCAATCGATGGAACCGGTACCCGCTTGAGCGTCGGGCCCCACCGCGCGTCTTCGAGCGTCAAACATGGCCTTCACGTGCGGGTGCAACTCAAAATCTCCCTCTTGAGGCGCCGCCGTGAGAGAGTCACATATGTTTTTCAACGCGTCCATCGGTATGCCGGTACCGGCTGCGGTGACCCTGGCTTCTCTACCAGATATGCCCCTAGCCATGGAAAACGTCGAGGCGAGCCATGACTTCGTGTTCTGAACAAACGCGGCGTGCGTCGCGCTGTCAGCCTCTAGTTCATCGTTGATTTCGGTTCGCATTTTACACAGCTCGTCGTTACTCAGCACGCCCTCCGCGACGCATGCGTTGGCGTACGTCGTCGCAACTCTAGGTGTGGCTTCTATGCGGCGCGACATGAGTGGAAGAGTGATTGAAGGGTCATCCAGCTCGTTGTGACCAAACCGTCTGTAGCACACGTAGTTGACGACGACGTCAGATTGGAACTCGGCTCGGTAATCCGCAGCGAGTCGCATCGCCTGCACGACCGCATCTGGGTCATCACCGTTCACGTGGATGATCGGAGCGCCGTAGGCCTTTGCGACGTCACTCGGGTGAGGACTAGAGCGGGCGCGACGAGGAACCGTCGTGAAACCGATTTGATTATTCACCACCACGTGTACGGTGCCACCCGTGGTGTAATCTGGCAAATCTTGCAGTTGCATCACCTCTGCGTTCTGACCGAGACCACAGAAGGACGCGTCACCATGGAGAAGCAATGGCAAAACCCTCGACCGCGCCTCGGCGCCTTGACTATCCGGATCCATCCTAAACTGTTTCGCCCGCGTGATGCCGCTCACCACAGCGTTGACCATTTCTAAATGACTTGGATTTGGCACCAAACATAATTCAATCTCGCGCTTCTCATCAGCGCCTATATCTATCTTTGCCGTCGCACCGAGGTGATACCGCACGTCACCTACTAAGAATGAAGACTTATCGTCCACTATCTCTGCGCAAATGGCTCCGAGCGGCTTGCCAAAGACGTTGTGCAGGACGTTGAGTCTACCTCTGTGCGCCATACCGATAACCACCACGTCCACACCCTGCGTCGAAGAGCGTTCCACGAAAGCCTTCAGACCAGGTATGAGACTCTCCGCTCCTTCCAAGCCAAACCTCTTAGCCGATGGAAACTTGGTCGCGAGAAACGATTCGAGATGGTCCGCTGTCAACAGTCTCGTCAGCGTTCGTCGCTTCTCATCCGCACTTGCCTGATGCGGACCCGATTCCACCTCTTGCCTGAGCCATCGCTTCTTATCCTTGCTCGTCAAGTGATTACACTCCACGCTCAGCGTTCCGCAGTACACGTCTCTCAGTCTTTCAAATAATTCAGCCGCCGTCCAGCGCGTCTTTGCGCGCTGTCCCGTCGGGTCGAGCGTGGCGGAATCCTCTCCGAGATAAAACTCCCTGTCTGGCGACGCATCTTTGAGCCCGAGATACGCCGGCAGCGATACTTTCCTTCCCCTAATATACAAATGATCGGGATATCCCGTCAAAATGGCGTGAATATCCCGCGCGTCCGACGGCGTCGTCGCCTCCATCGTCTCGAACCCCTTTACTATTGGCCCCAATGACCGACCCAAAGGATCCAACGCCGCCGTGAGATGACCCCTGGACCGAAACGCCAGCGTCAAATCGTGTAAACGAAGCGCATCTGCGACGTCCCGATCCGCTTCCGCCGCGAAACCGCGCGCGCGAGCGCGAAGAGGAGCGATTATCTCACCCGCATGCAACGCGAGACAGTTACGGTAACCGCTCGGCATCCGTGGGTCCAACGCCGCGCGCGAGAGCGCGCACGTCACCACGCGTCGGCGCATGTCGATGGAATGCGATGCGGTTTCGAGTCCTCGTCGGCGTTCGCGCCTCGGCGCCTCCCCGTACGCTACTGACCGACCGACCGACTCTGGCGTGCGTGAATTTTCCAGCACGGCACTCAGCGACGCTTCATTTCATGCATCCGACGTCACAGAAAGGGGACGTCGGGCAGACGGACTCGGCGTCTGCGCGTCGCAGGGCGTCCTCGACGTCCTCGACGTCCTCGACGTCCTCGCTCGATACCGCGCGAGACGATCTCTTCGCGTCCGCGTCCGCATCGTGGAGCCGATTAGAACAAGAAGAAGATGCCGATGCTGGACGAGTCGGTGCGTCTTCAGAGACGCACATCGATGTCGCATCGACGGTGGACTTTGCCCAAGCCGAACGCGAGATCGCGAGACTCGCGCACGAACCCTCGCTCGGGCGCTATTACGTCGCCAAGCACGCGAAATCGCGCGCGTTGGACTTTACGAAGCACGCGCTCGACGCGCGCGAGCGAGAATGCAGAGACGCTCGACGCGCGCGTCTCGCCGGTGATTTCGCCTGCGATGCCGTCCAGGCAATGGCGAAAACGTCGCTGACGAACGCGATCGACGAGGCGCGACGATGCGAGATCGCCCTCGCGCGACTCGTCAGCGACGACGACGACGGCGCGTCGTGAGGAGCGTCGCTCGGACATTTGGCAGCCGAGACCATAGAATGTAGTTAGAATAGACGATCAGGAACAGAAACTAGATTCCAAACAGGGAATTTGTTCCCTTCTCACATATGTAACATCAATTTAGATCTGGTAAACTTAAAAGAGAGGGGAAAACGAAAACAAAGAGAGGGAAGAGGGGAGAGGAAGACTCTTGACCGCGGTGCGCCATCCGCCTTTCAGCGACACGCACGACTTGAGCAGCCATGTCTAAGAGAGGTACGTCCGCGACTCGACGCGCGCGCGACGCGCATAAAATGATTGTAAATCATCACCCGATCGCGCGTGTCACCCCCGGCGTTGACCGCGCGCGTCTGTACCGCCGAGAAAGATGGATGCGCCCTCGAGGGCTTTAGGGCTTTCTGCCCATCGCGAACGAGACGACTGACGACGCGTTTCATCACGACTGCGATCGCGAACAGGTGGCGGTAACGCCTCCGGTACCAAGTACAAGATGTCCCTCGGTGTCCCGGTCGGCGCCGTGGTCAACTGCGCCGATAACACGGGCGCGAAGAACCTGTACCTCATCGCAGTCAAGCGTACGTGAAGACTCGCGATATGCGCGAACCCCAAACGCGTGGATCCCGTGAACGCGACGGCGACGACGACGCGACGAGCGCGGGAGAAGATGACGAATGGAGTGACTGACTGTTAAATGTTTCGTTTCGTGTTTTATCTCATTCGCAGGCTGGGGTAGCCGTCAAAACCGTTTGCCGGCTGCGAACCCGGGTTGCATGGTCATGGCGACTGTGAAGAAGGGTAAGCCGGATTTGCGTAAGAAGGTTTTCCCGGCCATCATTGTCCGCCAGCGCAAGCCGATCCGACGCAAGGAGGGCTTGATCATTTACTTTGAAGACAACGCGGGGGTGATTTGCAACCCGAAGGGCGAGTTGAAGGGGAGCGCCATCGCGGGTCCGGTTGCGAAGGAGTGCGCCGATCTCTGGCCGCGGGTTGCGTCGGCGTCGAGCTCGATCGTTTAGATGAAGCACAGAGTCGGTTCGATGCGTCGTGCGTCGCGGGCGGACGATTCGTTGAAGTAGATGTCTATCAATAGCCAAATGAAGGTTTGTCCTAATCTCGCTTAGTCCTTTCCTTGCACGGTCTCTCGCCGCGAAGGTGCTATTCAGCGCGCGCGCTTCCTCGTGTGCCTCACTCGACGACGCCGTCGACGCGCGAGCGCGCCGAAGCATCTGAAAACTGAACAATCATGCGCGCGCATTGATCACACATCGTCTACGATGCGCCTTTCGTTCGTCTCGACGCGTTTCGCGCGTTCAGACGGCTACGCAGGCGCTCAGCGGAGCGCACGAAGGATTGGCGCTCGACGAGCCAAGTCTCTCGTCGACTCTCGCCGTCGCTCGGCGATCGATTTATCGATTCGGTCGACGAACGTCGACGGCGAATCGAGTGAACCTTTGAAATCGAGTCAAGTCTTGAACGCGAGCGCGCAGTTTGCGTACGCCTGGGTCGCTTTCGGGTACGTGTTGCCGAGTGCGCTCGCCGGCGCGCTGGGCGTCTCCGTCTCCGTAGTTGATCCATCGCGCGCCGGGATCTCGAGCGAGGACGCGCGCGCGCTGGCGGGTGTGTTGTTCACGTGTGAATCAGCCAAGCTGGCGTCGACACTGTGGATATTGAGCAAGGTTGGCGGCGGCGAAGGCGGAGCGTGCGCGTCATCCAAGAAACAGTTGGAAACAAAGGACGTCATCGTCCAAGGCGCGCAGTACGGCGCCGCAGCTGCCGTTGCGGCGCGTTTGATTGATTTTTCAACTTTGGGCGGTGGAAATACGGTGAATGCGGCGAGTCTCTTCGCATCGGGTGACGCCACGGTGGTCGCGTTAACAGTCGCGTCGTCGTGTCTCGTCGCTCCGTATATGGAAGAAGCCTTCTTTCGAAGGTTTCTCTTTGAAGATTTGCGCCGACGCGTGGGCTCAGATCCGGTAGCGATCGCGATTAGCTCTTTATTATTTGCTGGCGCCCATTTTAGCGTCGATGACTTTGCGTCACTCGCTGTGTGCGGGGCATGCTTTGCCCTCGCAGTGAGAAGTGCAGGAGGCTTTCCCGCCGCCTTCCTGGCACACGCCCTCTACAATGCGTCGGTTTTCGTCGAGACCGCCGTCGCGTCGAGCGGATGACTCTTCACTCCATCATTTTACACTTTGACAAGCGCGCTCGCTGTAATTTATAGTCTTGTATGTTACCTATTGCTCCGCTTCTAGAAGCGCAGAAGTCTAAACTTGCGAGAGTCAAAACGCTCTCAAAATGCTAAAATATTCCCCCTCGTCGACGAACCTCAATCCTTCAACCTCTCCAACTCTGCCAACCGCTCCATGATTGCCCTCTTACTCGAATCCTGTATCTCTCCACCCAAGATGAACTCATCCACGAGCAAGTACACCTTTTGAAAGTTGAACACGAGGTCCAACTCGCACACGTTTGCGAAGAAGTGATCCAACATTTCCACAAACAAGTGGATCGATTCCAGGTGCGTGAGCTCGTTATCGTTCAGATCAACGCACAAAGAGAAGAACAATCCCGCGTATCGTCTGTAGACAACCTTGTAGTTGCGAAACTCGACGAAATTCGTGTGTTTCGGGTCGCGGCTGACGACCAGTCTGTGAACCTCGTACTCGAGTTTTCGCTTCTCTTCATCCTCGAGCGGGACGTAATACTTGGCCAATCTGGTCTTACCCTGCCGGTTCTGAAGGAGTATGAACCGAATCATGATTCGCGAGCGTCGGTGGAGGCACGACGCGCGTCGATCTATGACGCGTCGCGGTGTGCTTTTCACTGCATGATTCGTGCCAATCCTCGCGAAGACGCGTAGGAGCGGTAAAACGCTGCATGCATGGGTTGGATGTATGGATGTGGTTATTTTGCTTGATTTATGCATGGCAAGGTGCTAATAGAGAATATTCATGCGATTTATGACTCACTCTTCGAAGAAGAGATCGGGAACGGTGATAACCTTTAGTACGGCTTCGCCCATGATGCGGTGAACGCCGACGATGTGGTCGCCCGGCTGAACCATGCCGAGAACGTCGCGCGCGTAGATGATGGCGTTGCGCATGACTTCTTGAGGGTGTCCGGACTCTCCCCGCCAAGCATGGTCTTCCTTGAGCGGAACGAGACCGCGGATGGCGAGGGATCTTCTGCAAACTTTATCCGCGCGTCCGGGGAATGCCTCCTCGTCGATGCAAACGTTGATGATACGCATGGCTGGTCTATACTTGGCAATCATTTGGGCGGTATGACCGGTGCGGGAGAGGGTGATGATGAGCGTGGCGGAAACCTTTTGGGCGGTACGAACCGCCGAGGAAGCCAAAGCTTCGGTGACGCCGAGCGGGATGGATTGCTGTTCAAGCACTTGGAAATAGCTAGCTACATCGTCCACGTACGCTTCGGCTTCGCGGCAGATGGAAGCCATGCACTTGACGGCGTCGAGCGCGTAGTTGCCCGCGGCGGTTTCGCCGGAAAGCATCACGGCGTCCGTGCCGTCGAGAATGGCGTTGGCG
>Ga0255759_10003350_pt1 | contig 14071 bp, 17 predicted proteins | sample 101ome_20_FD_179959 | JGI IMG/M metagenome (GOLD analysis project Ga0255759, IMG submission 179959) | Coastal salt marsh microbial communities from the Groves Creek Marsh, Skidaway Island, Georgia - 101404AT metaG (version 2) | ecosystem: Environmental > Aquatic > Marine > Intertidal zone >...
TATTTGGTTGCATGAGGCGGCTAGTCGTTACAACAGCCAATCATTAGCAAACCGAGACGCCTATGCTGCAGTACTATTGATGCCGATCCAAAACCTAGCTACTATTCTTGACTGGACATTCCAATCATTACCGGACGAAATTCTAGTAGGGATGGACCCTGACCACCATCTGGAAAATCCGAAAGAAGTCGTTGAAAGATACGCTGGAGCGGATCAGGAGAACGGATTGTTCGCCGGACAGGGATATCTGCTTGGAGAACCTCACCTAGTTAACCGGGGAGATTCATTTGAGGTTCACCACGTTCCTGAGGAATGGATGGATGGGTTGTTCTCGACTGATAGAGGGTCACGTGGAAGTAGATTCACCCATTGGTTACACACCCATCCGAATGCACCTGCGATTCCAAGTGGAGCAGATGCAGATGCTGCTCAATGGACCGAAGGCGCTGATATGATTCTTGGAATCAGATTCTCACCAGAAGGGTATCTTCCTTGGTTCGATGATGTTGATGGAGTAAGAAGACCATTGAGGGATTTGGATGATAGCGGAGCTTTGGGAAGAGCCAAGACTGGACATCTTATTCATGGCCTTGATTTAATCTGCTTCCATCGAACCGGGCTTGGCGTCAATCTTGTGATTACTGACGCTGGAGGATACGCTATTGAGTAATCTCGTTAATCTCGGAACAAATGGTCACGATAGTAGGATAATTCCTCTATACTACCTCTGATATCATCAAGAGCCCTGTGTCCTGAATTCTTTCGCCACTTTTCTACATCCGGATACCAAGCCCTTGCAAGAATCTTGATACTAGTCACATCTACGCTTCGATAATGGAAGAAATCGTGTAATTCTGGCATATATTTCCGCAAGAATCGTCGATCTTGTCCAATAGTGTTCCCACATAATGGAGACTGCCTTGGAGAACAATATTGTTTCAAAAATTCAAGAGTTTCAAGTTCTGCTTTCTCCATCGAAACACCTTCTGATTCAATCCTTGATAACAGGCCGTTCTCGGTGTGGTGTTTTACATTCCAATCATCCATTTTTGCTAATTCTTCTTTTCCAACATCGATGGCAAAGCTGGGACCTTCAGCTACTATCGAAAGATCGGGTTCTGTGACAATTGTTGCAATCTCAATAATCGTATTTTCATCAGGGTAAAGACCGGTCATCTCAAGATCAATCCAAACCAATCTACTTTCGGCCATATTGTAACCTCACCATTTACTCCTAGGTTCACCCATTCAAAAATCTCTTTTCCTTTGGACTTGAAAATAATAGCCATAACAATCCTACCGAAATCTGAATTAGTCCGGTTACTAGCAAAGTTTCCCGTAAAGAAAGAAGATCCTCTTCGATAATGTACCCGGCGGATATTGTAGATATACCCATCACCAATGTAATGATGAGATTATCAGTTCCAGCAACCCTACCCATCCATTCATTGTCAGTTCTGCGCTGAAGTAAAGTTGTACTGAATACCCAAGAAATTCCGCTACAAGCATGGCTGAAGAATACCAAAACAAGGGTAATCATTCCCCATTCTAAATATGAAATTCCTGTGTAGAAAATTCCAGCACCGCCCAAGGATATACCGATGATGTATGGAGTATATCGTTGAACTGTCATTAGAGTTCTAGTGACTATTGGACCAAATCCACTTCCAAAACCTCTAGCCATATATAGAACACCGATTCCAGCTGCGCCTGTGGAAATTTCTCCCAAAGTTGAATCCATTCCAATCAAGATAAGTAAGAAAATTTGGGCTCCACCTCCGGTCGCCCATAAGCCCTTAGCCAAAACAATTCTACTGATTTCTGGTCTTTTGATAATAAAACCCCATCCAGAAAAAATTTCTCTGAACATCGCCGAAAGTCCTCCTGTTTTCTTTTCACTAGGATCAGGTCCACCATGAGGTAGCGTTGATATTACAACCGCAGCGATAAGGAAGGTAACTGAATCAATAATTAGACCTGTTTCCCAACCATATTCAGAAATTAAAAATCCTGCAATTCCAGCTCCAATACCCATTGATGCGGACCAACCTCCAGAAACTAGAGCATTAGCAGTCAGGAGTTCCTCTTCATCACAAATTGTTGGTAAATATGCAGTTCCTGCGGGGTCGTAAATGGCTCGTCCAACTACTAACAAGACAGTTAATGCATAAACGTAGAATAGTTCATCCAGTATACCTGATAAGATGAATGAAACTAGTACTACGAAGGAAAATAAGTTAGAAATTACCATCAAATATTTTCTAGGATATCTATCTGCCAACATTCCAGTTATCGGCTCCAGGGGAGCAAAAGTGAAACTTCGTACTGCCAGAACACCCGCTATAGCTATTGGTGAATTGTCTGTAGCATCCCCCGCCAGCAAAAACATTGCTAGAACAGTGAACCAATCTCCGATGTAGAGAATCATGTTCGAACCCCAAAGACGTGCGAACGTCTTGTTGCCACGAAGCAACTCGAGATATCCTGGACTGGTCAAATTCATTCCACCTACTGATTAAATCACACTATCTCTGGTAGAACTTTCAGAATTATTAATGGGAATAGTGAGAACATTACATTGGTGAAAATTGCATCTCGAGTTGCTCGCATATGGTTATCAAGAATAGACTGCATTCGATTTTCAATCTGTTCAGCTAAACCTTCTGCTGGATATGTGGCATAACCAAGCCCGAAATCGATTATATCCGCTACTTTGTTCAAAATTGTTGAACTAACGCTCTTGATTTTTCCAGGTTTTTCTATAGCAAATTCTTCCCCTTCGATAGGCTCAAGATTTTCTTTGGGGGACCACGGACGAGGGATTCTGAATTCCTCGATATTTCGAAGAAAGTCTCTACCAGCAAGCGCCCTTTCTACTCGACGTTTGACTCTTTCAAGATTCATCTTGGCCATTTTCTTCAATGAACGTCGAGTACGCATGACTCTTCTAAAGTCCCAAAGCACCCAATAGATGAAGGCAATAATCAGAAGTTTTTCTCCCAAACTAGGAATGCTATCCCAATCTTCCCAACCTATCTGACCCATACCTAATCGAGCTATTCCAGCCGCGATACTGGGAAGAACAAATGCAATTACTTCTTGTTTCAATAATCCATCAAAGCCAGTTATTGGTAATCTGTGATGGTTTTGTTTCAGCCATCGCCAGTGACGGGTCCTCTCTTCTTTAGGTGCAAATACAGAGATGAGATCGAGTAACGGCCTTCTCAATAGCCAAATTCGAAGAAAAAGTGGGATTATCAAGGCGAAAATATAGGCTTCCCATGGAGCTGAAGGTGGCCAACTCGGTAGTGCGTAGACACCTTCCATATGGCCTCGTAGAATAGGTAAGCAATCAATTTCACTCCGAAGAGTGAGTCATCGCGCAGGTACTGAAAGTGCTGACCTTGCCATAATTATCACGAGAATCGCGGAACCAATTAAGGTGGCAGCAAGGAGGTCTGAAGTTCTCACTAACATCAAACAAAATCCTGTGATACCACAAGCGTAGCTTACAATCTCACAACGAGATGCTAGAAGAATTACTGATGAAGGAACCAAGACCTGACTTGGGTATTCACGAATCATTCTACTGAGAAGAATGTAGAGTCCTTGGAAAGGAATCGCAATGCAAAATAGAGCCATTGCCACAAGTAGAAGAGTCTCAGGATTATCGTCAGCGTTCAATTCACTACCCTTCCAAAACAGATTACTTAGTCCTACACTTAGAAGTCCTGTGTGGATAAGTGCAGAGGTGGTTGAGACTGATGTCGCTTCCACCGAATCGGGAACCATCGGATGTATCCGATTCGAAGTGCTCTTGAGAATTGCGCTGGATTATTGTGGTTACCTACTGGTTATCAGGGAGTCTACTGGCCATCGCCCTCTTCCAGATCGGCGGTACTAAGCATGGCCACCATGATGCATAGTAACCCCATCTTAACTCTGGAGTACCTTCGTAAGACCTTAGCTTCCAGAAGGGGACACTTGCTCTTAGATGGTGGTCGGAATGCCGAGTCAACTCTAGCAGACTCCACCTAGACCACCTAGCCTCTGTATTCCATGAGTGCTCCTTTGCAAATCTCTCGTCCTCAGATCTTCTAAGTCCCCAATGACGAATGTAATTCACGTACTCCAGAGTTAGAATTGCAATTCCAGACATCACAAGCCATCCTACAGCAACTGGAATACCATCAAAATACTCAAGCATGCCGGGGAGAAATGCAATTGCAAACAGCGTAACCATTTGTAGCAAAAGGCCGCGATAAGTAGGATTACTCAGACCTGTCTTACCCTTCTTATTGTGTACACTAGCAGATGAGAAAAACTGACCTGGTATAGTACTCATCCAGAACGACCACAGCCCCTGATGAGCCTCTGCACTGGCAGAGTCCTTGGCTGTGCTTACCCACTTATGGTGAACATGATTGTGCTCATAGGTAAAGTGAGTGTAGTGGACAGAAAAAAGCAGAACTCTTGCGAGTCTCCATCCTGGACTCCCTCTTTTCTTGTGGCCGAGTTCGTGAGCGGTAACTATGGCTGAGGCAGCGGCGCTTAGGCCAGAGGATAGAGCCCCTACAACAAGCCACCACGTCATACCCTCCTTAGCTGCGAAGACGAAAAATGTGGCAACGACAACTAGCTGTAAAATTCCATGAACCCAGAGGAGGATCTCGAAAGGAGTTCCTGATTCTCTAGGAGGTCGTGCAACCTTAGATTCGCCCATGACGATATCAAGTACAGGTGCAATTCCCCAAACAAAGACTACTCCCATGGCCACGTACGCTTGGTTCTCAACCACACCCAAAATGTTACCAGAAATGGCGAGAATTGGGGTAATTAAACCAAGCAGATGGACTACCCAGGGTTCTGGTTTAAGTTTGACATCTATATTCTGACTAGCCACTGAGGTCTCACTCATACAATTGTGCGTGCTTGGCTCTTGTCTTAGCGATTTTCGGTGAAACCACTGCTTGACAATACGGATTTTGTGGGTTATTTGCAAAGTAGTCATGATGGTAATTTTCTGCTGTCCAAAACTTACCCAATGGGCTTACTTCTGTCACTATGTCTTCGACGTAATTTTGTTGTACATATTCGATTACATGTTCAACATCGAGACGTTGTTCTTCGTTTGAATAAAATACACAGCTACGGTATTGAGGACCTATGTCGTTGCCTTGACGATTTAATTGGGTAGGATCATGAACGGTAAAGAAAACCTCCAGAAGTATTCGTTGAGGTATAATCTCTGGATCGAATGTAACTTTGACTACCTCAGCATGTCCTGTACGCTTTCCACAAACTTGCTCATAGGTTGGATTATCGATGTGACCACCTGAATATCCAGGGACTACTTCTGTAACTCCTCGAAGACCTAGCATTGCACCTTCCACACACCAAAAGCAGCCTCCGCCAAGGACTATCTGCTCAGCCATGATGAAGGGGGATGGGCTCGCGGTTTTCAGGACTCTGCTGGCTCAAGGTAAAATTCCGAGGGTATCCAATCCAATTAGAAGCATGAATAGTAAAGTGACTAATTCGACGGTTGCCCACAATCCAAAGAGAATCTTTTCTGATAGAGTAATTCCTCCCCATCACTGCCAAAATTCACCTTTCCTTGGCATCGAAGATAATCTCGCTAGGGCTGACTTCATACATCTTGTTTACTAGGGGTCATGAATAAGTTATTCCCATCACCAAGCATTAATCTTGAGAAGGGTAAGATAATCTGTAATCGCAAAAGCCACACGCCCATGCGCACCAAGGCTGGCTTGCTGGTTCTGCTGATGATAGGAGCCTCTCTATCTGGTTGCATCTTTGGTAGTGAGCCCGCTATGGAACCTGAACCAGAACCAGAAAAAGAGGTCCGGTTTTGGGTCACTGGTCTAGATGGTCAGAATATTGATCTTGCACCATTGCCGCTGAATTTCACTTTCTCAAACGTAGGTGAACAAGGTGCTGAGCCAAGTATCGGAATTACATCTAGCGGCTGTATGTTCTTCATTGCCTTTGAGAAAGTGATGCGTTCATGTGACCATGGAGATACTTGGGAAATTGTAGATGATATTGCTTCTCACCCATCAACTTCAGATCCTTGGGGATGGGTCGACCCAATCACCGATAGAGTCTACAATGTGCAAATGGTTGGACTTCTGACAACTTGGATTGCATGGTCAGATGATGACGGGGAAACATGGCTTGGAAACCCCCATGATTCAGGCCCTATTCCACTAAATGACCACATCAAATTAGGGACTGGCCCTTGGACGAGTGATGGATATGGTGCAGTTGCAAATAGTAACCCTGCTGCATGGGAAACTGCAACATATTTCTGTTACAATAAAATTGCAGGGATATTTTGCTATACCTCATTCAACGGAGGTGCTACATTCGAAGTAGGAGGACAAATATTCGGCATGGCAACTAGTAACGGAGGTCTACACGGAGCAATAACTTCGGCTCCAGATGGAACTGTTTACGTCCCACCGAGAGTTGAAACACCAACTGTCATTTTATCGAAAGACAATGGATTAACTTGGTCTGAAAGAACAATGGGTTTGGATGTGGGGACACCTTACCCAAGAAAGAACTCCGAAGTCGGTACTGACAGCGAATCAAATGCCTATCACATCTGGACTGGAGCGGACCAAGGAGTATACATGTCTCGAAGTACAGATTCAGGAAATTCATGGGAAGAAAATAGTATCAGAGTTAGTCCGGCGGGTGTAATTTCATCGGTATTCCCTCATATCGATGCTGGCGACCCTGGAAGAATCGCCATCACTTATCTTGGAAGCGAAGATGTAGGCCTATTGAACACCTCAAACATTGACGGTGATCCATGGGATGGAAATGCGCATTATGCCCCGCACAATACAACCTATCATCTCTACATTACCTACTCATTGAATGCGCTGGATGACGAGCCAGTTTTCCATACTATGCGAGTTACTGACGATCCTGTACAAATGGGCTCGATCTGTCTCAATAGCGGAGATTGCAGAGACTATGGTGGATCTAACCGCAATCTCTTGGACTTCAATGATTTACACATCGATTTAGATGGAAGAGTGTATGTTGCATTCGCAGATGGCTGCACAGGAGCATGTGCTGATGGAAATAATTCCACATCCGAGGATTCTCGAGATAGACTGGGTTCTGTTTACTTCCTAAATTCCGGCCCAAGTCTCTACGAAGCGGTTGGGGATCTTGCTGAATTCATGTGATTTCAACGGCGATAGTTGGGTGCTTCTCGGGTAATCTCAACATCGTGAACATGAGATTCTGAAAGTCCTGCATTAGTTATCTTGACAAATTGGCAATTTTCACGCATTGCATCGATGTCGCCATTGCCTGTGTAGCCCATCGAAGAGCGTAGCCCGCCAATCAATTGGTGTAAAACGTGCTCTACTGGTCCTCGTGCAGGAACCCTACCTTCGATTCCCTCAGGTACATATTTTCGTGTATCTCCTTGTTCAGATTGGAAATATCTCTCATGTGCACCCTTACTCATTGCTCCAACGCTTCCCATGCCTCTGTAGACCTTGTAGGATCGACCTTGGTAGAGGATTACCTCACCTGGGGCTTCATCGGTTCCTGCAAGAACGCTACCAACCATTACACAATCAGCGCCGGCAGCAATCGCCTTTGCTATATCGCCGCTGAATTTGATTCCACCATCAGCGATTACCGGGATGTTGGCTTTCTTACAAACTGCAACTACAGATTGAACTGCTGTAAGTTGAGGAACACCTACTCCTGAGACGATTCTTGTTGTACAGATTGAGCCAGGACCTATTCCAACCTTGACTGCATTAGCACCTGCTGCAATTAGAGCGTCGGCAGCGGCGCCGGTTGCGACGTTTCCAGCGATGATTTGTGCCTCAGGACCTGCTGCTTCTCGAATTTGGCGAACGGTATGTAGAACTCCATGAGAGTGCCCATGTGCTGTATCGACTACTACAGCATCGGCACCGGCCTCGAACAGAGCTAAGGCTCTCTCGATACCTTTCTCCCCTGTTCCCGTAGCAGCAGCAACTCGAAGCCGACCATGTTTATCCTTGCATGAATGTGGATTATCTTGGCTTCGCTGGATATCCCTGACCGTCATCATCCCCTTGCATTTTCCTTCATTATCGATAACTAATAACTTCTCAATTCTGTGTTTGTGAAGTAGCTTTTCAGCTTCTTTTGTATCGACATTTTCTGGTACTGTTACCAGGTCTGTGGTCATCATTTCTGAAACCTTTATTGTATCATCTTCAACGAATCTAATATCCCTGTTTGTTATTATTCCAACCAATTTTTGATCGCTGTCTATGACAGGAAGTCCGGAAAAACCGTATTTATCTTTCAAATTGCGTAATTCTCCGATACTTGTGTCGGGACTTACCATAACTGGATCAAGTACCATCCCTGATTCAAATCGCTTGACTGAATTGACCTTTGCAGCTTGCTCCTCAATTGTCATATTTCGATGGATTACACCGATTCCTCCGGCTTGTGCCATAGCAATAGCCATGCGCGATTCAGTAACTGTATCCATTGCTGCTGAGATAATTGGAACGTGTAGAGAAATAGACGAAGTTAGCCTCGTCTTTAGGTCAACTTCTGCCGGAAGAACTTCTGATTCAGCGGGCAATAAGAGTACATCGTCGAAGGTCAGTGCTTCCGGTATAGAGTCGCTCGCCATTAGGGATACCCGAGAGCGGCTGTATATCAACGATTCGTGAATAAGTAATCTATTCCAAAATCCAGAGTCTCAATACTCCTTTCGTTTCAATAAATCATCGGATTGAAAAAGGGTCGGTGGCCGCCGGCGACAGAAGTGATACAGTGTCAAAGCGAACCGTTCTAGGCTGGCGTGAGTGGATTGGCCTGCCTGAATTGGAAAATGAACCGACATTAGCCAAAATGGATACTGGCGCATGGTCAAATACGCTCCATGCTGAAGAAATCACACTAACCAATAACGGCATGGAACAAATCGTTAGATTCCGCCTAAGCAAGAATGGAAATTGGATTGAACGCCCTCTATTCGATTGGCGCAGAGTCCGTGACACTGGTGGACATGATACACTTCGTCCAGTAATTCGAACAACCCTAGAAATTGCAGGACAGAACCAAGATATCCAACTCTGTTTACAAGACCGCTCGAGGATGAAACATCGAATTATCTTAGGCCGCAGATTTCTCAGACAATTCATTATTGACCCGTCAATAGACTGTCTTCACCCTAAGGAAAGAACTACTCCGAGGATAAGCGAATATTGATGCCCCGTCGGTGAATCCGTTGAATCATGAGTGAGCAGCAAGGCATCAGTATCATCATGGTAAACACCGAAGAAGTACCTGGAAAAACAATTACCAAAACACTTGGAGTTGTTACTGGTTCTGCCGTTAGAGCAAAAAATGCTATCAAAGATATTGGAGCATTTTTCAAGAACATTGGAGGAGGAGAATTAGGTGCATACACCGAATTACTTGAGGAAACTCGAGAGGAAGCTGTACAAAGAATGTTGCAAGAAGCCGTTGGCAGAGGGGCTAATGCGATTGTCAATGTAAGAATTGCAACGAGCGCTATTACTCCCGGAGCGAGTGAAATACTAGCATATGGAACCGCTGTAGTTGTTGATTAGGTGATATTGTGGAATATTGGCAGATATTTCTAGCAGCGGGATTTATTCTCGCGGCAGTAGGTGTAGCAGCCGCTTTATTTTCACCTATTGCATGGATATACTCTGCACTATTCAGCCGTCGAAAACATCGTAGGCTACTAGATGATTTGAGAAGAAGAATCAACTTAACCGTTGAAAGGTATGGAAGAGATCCTCTTACAAACAAGAAAAACCCCACATTTGGAGAAAGCGTTTCAGAAGCAATCTACATTCAATCAAACTACGTTCTTGGGCCAGGATGGTTCAATCAATTCATTGCCTACTATCATTCGATGTGGGGCGGAAGAATACATGCATTCGATGACATTCTGACGCTTGCTCGACAAAGTTGTCTTCAGTCACTAAGAGAACAAGCTGCTGAAGGAGGATATGATGAGGTGATAAACGTAAGATTGCAGACCGCAAGAATTTCTTCATTATCGAATCAGAAAAATCAGAATAAATTCATCGAGATTTTCGCCTACGGAACCGCAGTCAAATACTCGTAATCAACCGGCTCCTTGTTTGCCTTCAATAGCAATTAAGAGCATGGTCGCAGCTAGAATTAATCTAGGGTCTAATCCAGAAGACTGGATATTTTTGACGAATAATTTGTTGACCAGAGTCCCTCGAATTCCTCCAGATTGAGTGAAGGTGACGGGTTTTCCACCTGCTGAGAGAATAAACTCCTGTGGCACAAAAATATCGGCAAAAGGTACGAATCTTCGGACAATTACCAATAATCCACTATCTTCACTAATTGTCCCGATTTGATTTCCGGAAGAATCCATGACTTTCCATGAATCTTTAAGCATGGATTTCAGACCTTCTCGTTTGAAACTACAAACTGCTTCCCCGGTCTGAGAATCAGTTATGTCATATCCGGCTCCAAAGTCGATAACACTTCGAGCTTTTATGCAGATTAATTCAGTGTTCTTATCCTCATCAGAGTAGACCCTGATATCCTCTTTCAATTTGAGAGCCTTTTGTTTACTGTATCCTATCAACTGCTGCATCGAGTCGTCAGAATAGATGTGAAATTCTTCTCCTAGGAGTTTCAACACCTTTTGCCGAACCATGTAAGAATCAGCTTCGTATAGGTTGCTCATTGGTATCACTCAAAATTAGGCTCTGCTGTCTCACGAATAAACGATTTGCCGTCGAAGATAATAAAAAAATGAATAATTCAAATCGGAATCATTCAAGAGAAAAGCCGAACACGACCAATCCCTGACGCGACCCCATTGTGGTGTTCGAAGTCGGAGTTGATTGCATGCAGGGCGCGCCAATTACTAAGATTGAGCCAGAGATTGCCGCACGCTTGGCAAAACAGCGTTACCACCTAGTCGGCGAACATGGTGGAGTGAAAGTTTGTCACTGGACCAAGCAGAGTCTGATTGCCGATCGTTCGTGTTACAAAGGAACATTCTACGGAATAGAAAGTCATGGCTGTATGCAGATGGCTCCCAATGTCGATACCTGTAATCTCGCATGCACATACTGCTGGAGAGAGCCACACTCTGATACACTTACCAAAATCGATGATGACCCTTACGAGTTATTCCTAGAGTCCGTCAGAGCCCATAGACGCCTTCTAACCGGATACGGGGGTAATCCAAAGGCTGACAGAGAAAAGTGGCTAGATGCACAGAACCCAAAGCATGTGGCGATTTCACTGAATGGTGAGCCTACACTATACTCAAGATTGGGCGAATTCCTAGAAATCTGCCACCAGCACGGAGTCTCTACTTTCCTTGTAACTAATGGTTCTCTGCCCAAGGTTATCGAGGAACTAGATCCGCTTCCTACACAACTCTATGTCAGCGTAGATGCCCCAAATAAGGAAATCTTCAATCGACTTTGCAAACCTAAGTTTGATACTGCTGCGTTTGAGAAATTGGAAGAGACATTGGAGTTGCTTCCAAGTTTAGACACAAGAACAGTTTGTCGTCATACCCTGATTAAAGGAGAATCATTGGGTCATTACGAGGACTATGCTCGTCTGGACAATATTGCCGACCCAGATTTCATAGAAGCAAAGGGGTATGTGTATGTCGGAAATTCACGTTCAAATCACACGATTGAAAATATGCCGAGCCACGATGAAATTATGGAATTCAGCAGAACCCTCGCACCGATGGTAGGTCGCGAAGTTCTTTCTGATAGGAGAGAAAGTCGAGTCGCATTGATTGGAAAAGAAATGATTCCGGTTGTTCTTCCGGAAAAGGTTCGAGAATTGCCTGCAGATCTTGGAATTGCAAAGCCACAAAAATTCACATTACCAATAGCCTAATTGGAATTATTTTTCTCTCGAGGAATTATTTCCGACGGACCGATTCTATTTGCTCCAAATTCGTTTACATTACTTTCACTAGGGTATCCAACACAAATTCCACAGAGAAGAGAATAATTTTTGTTTATCTCAAATTCTTTTCTTACGGCATCTTCCCAAACTGCAACCGATCCTTGGGCACAGGTCCCCAGTCCTTTTGAATGAGCAGAGAGCATTAGATTCTGCATGAATAGTCCTGCATCAGAAGCGGCAAATTTGCCTAGACTTTTGTGCGTGAACACGAACAATTCAACTGGAGCACCGAAGAATTCGTAATTCCTCGCCCAAAATCCATCCCTTGCCTCTTTGTCGTCTCTTGGTATTCCCATATGAGTGAACATCTCTTTACCGACTCTTTGTGATCTCGGGAGCAGATCTTTGTGATATGACCTCACCACTAGCCAATTACTAGTTGGTAGCCCCTTCCATCTAAGTAGCGCTTTTATTTTCCCGAACAAGCCCTCTCCTCTTGCGGTTTTTACCGCCTCAAATCTACTTAGAAATTCCTCGGAAAGACGGTCTCTGACGTCTCCTTTGGCAACTGCGACTACAAATGGTCGAGTATTACTCCAACTTGGAGATGTCAATCCTGCAGCAATAATTTCCTCGATTAGTTCGTCTGGAACAGGTGTTGGAAGAAAATCCCTAGTGGATCTTCGAGAAGCAGCGAATGAGTCGAAATCATCGGCATCAAACTCGCCCTTCATATTAACAGAAGAAAGCGATTGTTATTTCATATGTGGTATTGACTAAGACCTAAGTTCGATTGGAAAAAATGACTGTAATGAGCCAACTTGATGAATGGTCCTCAGAAGTAATCTCAGTAATGGCTGAGATACCTGAAATTTCACATCTAAATATTGCAGAGTTGCATAATGTTCCGCTTGGTCTTCTGCGGCGGAACGCTACACGATTACATGCAATCTGTAGGTATAACAAGGGTGTAAATAAAACCCAATCTCTTGAGCCGTCTGATGTCCGTTGTATCGATATTCATCCTGAAAGTCTAACCCCAGATTGGGAACTGTATGCTAAATTTTTGCTTTATCACGAATATTTGCATGCATTAGGATATTCAAATCATGGTAAAGAATTCAGACGTGTCGAGGCTCTGTGGCCCGATTATTCTGCAAATGAATTGGGTAAATTGTTCTCAAAAATGCTACTTGAAAAAAGAGCAAAGTGGTTCTGGTTATGCCCATCCTGTGAAAGAAGACATCTCAGGTCGAGAAGAGGAAATGGAAGATATCGATGTAGAGAATGTCGGGTTGTACTCAACGACATTCCTAATTTTTGAAAAGAAATCCCCTCGCTCAAAATAAAATACTGAATTTTAGGTGGGGAAACATGGGGAAAATTTCCGCTGTTGATTTGTTCAGTTCTTGGGCAGAGATGGGTAGAGATGAGGGTATGGAAACTGGTCACGCAGCTAGTGTTGAATTTATGATATCAAAATCAATACCGAAACTAAATGGAGATTTTTCTGCAATCGATATTGGATGTGGAAATGGGTGGTTGGTGAGAAAATTGAATACATTCGAGAACTGTCTTCAGTGTACGGGTATCGATGGTTCAGAATCGATGATTGCTAAGGCAAAAAGTATTGACTCGGATGGTGAATATTTTTGTCAGAAATTACCTGGTTGGGCGCCTGATGAAAAGGTCGATTTAGTGATTAGCATGGAATTTCTCTATTACCTAAAGGAGCCCTTGGAATTCCTGTCTAAATTAAACAATAACTGGCTAAATGAAAATGGGATATTGGCTATTGGAATTGATCATTATCTTGAAAATACCAGCAGCTTATCTTGGTCGGAATCCCTTGGAGTTTCCATGACTACGCTATCAATTCAAGAGTGGACAAAGGGATTTGAGGATGCTGGGTTTTCTAATATTGAATTGTATCAATATGGCGCCAAAGAAAATTGGGCTGGAACTTTGGTTATTGTCGGTCAGAAATAGTAAAATTTCCCGAATCAAAGGGTACCCTATGATTCAGGCCGAAGTAATCGAATAATCAAGAGTGATTAGTTCGACCAAATACTCGACCTCTTCGCCATCATCTGTATGTGAACATCCGAGT
>Ga0255759_10003351_pt1 | contig 14069 bp, 17 predicted proteins | sample 101ome_20_FD_179959 | JGI IMG/M metagenome (GOLD analysis project Ga0255759, IMG submission 179959) | Coastal salt marsh microbial communities from the Groves Creek Marsh, Skidaway Island, Georgia - 101404AT metaG (version 2) | ecosystem: Environmental > Aquatic > Marine > Intertidal zone >...
GCTGAACCCGATGTTCTAATTTTATGAGCCTTATCATAAATATTAACATTAAAACCATTTTTACTTAAAGCTATACCAGTTGATAATCCAGATATACTAGCGCCAATAATAGTAACATTTAGTTTTTGAATAGGTTTCAATGCAAGATTATTAATAATGTGAAAACTGCATGCATTATAAATATAAAAAAATATAAATAAATATTTCATTTTATATTATTTATATTAAGCTTATATATTAATTGTTATTTTCATTATTATATATAACTTGATATATCTTTAATTACTACCATTGTTCTTTTTTTCCACCGTTATATTGTTTTGCATACCCTTCCTTAACTAAAATACCATTGATATTATTTCCATTTTTATATAATGTAGCCAATGGTCTACCATATTTATCAAAATCTAAAAACAAAACATTAATAATGTTTTCATTGGAATTGTTTATTAGTTGTCTAATTTCTTTGCGCGTATATTCTTTATCAATATTAACATTGGTAAGTAATTTTATTAAATAATTACGTGCGTTTATTCCCATATTACGTTGTTCTCCTTTTAATTCTGGTGTATCAATTCCCATAAGTCTAATATTTGATTTGACATAATTAAAACCTTCAAGATAATAAGCAACAGTTATGGTATCACCATCATAAATATCTAGTACTTTACAATCATATTTTTTTCCTTTAAAAGTAAAAGTAGGTGTATTATCATAAGTAATATTTTTAAAAGTTTCCATATCTTCATATTATATACGTTAATTACGTTTAAATACTTATGGTGGTCTATACTTAACAACATTATGTAAAAAATTTTTCATATAATTTATACTCGCGAATTTCATTTTTTTTACTGGTGTTCCATTGATTCTAGTAATTTTATTATATGGACTATAATTGCATTTTCTATGAATACTATTTATTATATTATCAATGATGTTAATATTCATAAATGCATAATTTAATAAAAGAACAATATTTAAATTATATGATTGTGGTGTTATATTTATTTCAAAGGATTTAAATACAGTCTGAACTAATATGTCAGATGTAAAGGATAAATTATTATCTAAGATTTTTTTTAAAATAAGTTCAATAACATGTTTTTCTATTAATGAGGCTACTCTACTATTACTTGTAAAGAGAGGTTCTTTATGAAATATTATTAAAGGATAATCACCATTTCCTTTAAATCTTAATTGAGAGTTTTTTTCATCTTCTTCAACCTTCCAGTAAAATTTTTCTCCATCACTACATATTTCTAGAGTCATTAAGATATTAAATAACTCTTCTTTAAATCCTTCTGTATTATGGAAGTACTTTTGTGTAGGTTCTAGCATTGTAGAAACTTGCATTATATAGTTGTTAGCTTTATCTTGTGTTTTCAACAATATCATACCCATTTTAATTCCTTGGATAATTGCATACAAAAGGGCACCTCCTCGTTCATAATTGCCTTCGTTATCTGTTTTTAAAAATATATTTTTAATAATAAAATACTTATCAGTAGTACTACCATAATTATAATATGATATAACAAGCATATTGAATAATTGTCTAGTTTCTTCCGATAATTCCTTCTTATAAAATCCTTCATTTTTTATCTGTACACTTGACCTTATTCCAATATCAACATTATTATTAGTTTTTGCACAATCTAATACAAAATCAACCATAAAATTGCATAACTCTTGTCTGGCTTTTCGTCTATTATTAAATGTAGCATCATCACCCCCCTTTTGTTTTTTTTTTCTATCAGATTTTACTTTAATATTATCTCCTTTTTTAATGGCTGTGTAATAATATAATTTTTTTTTACTATTTTTAGTTGTCTCGCGAATACAAAAATCTATTTTACATATGTTATTATTTGAAAATATTTTTTTAGCAAATTTTTTAGCAACATTTATTGGAACTGTATCAGAATATCTACTCCCTTTAACACCTAAACTAGAATAAAAAATAGTAAAGTTTCTATTCATATAAAAACCTTTATTAAATGCGAGATATTAATTTAAGCTTATATATTAATTGCAAATATATCTCATCATAATATTCATAGTATAAAGCTCTTGATTAAGCAGCTTAAAAGCATAGGGCATACGCACTTGTGCAATATCTGTATTATTTTTACAATTTTTACAACTGTAAATATTTTTATCAGTATTTACATTTGCATGCATACCACAATATTTACAAACGAATATTCTATAATTATCTGATACATGAAGCATTCTCTCTGCTAGGAAATTAGCTGTACCATGTGCAATAAAGCAATCGCGCTCCATTTCACCTAAACGCAAACCACCAGAACGCGCACGACCTTCACTGGGTTGTCTAGTAAGCATAACAATAGGTCCATTTGAACCACGGGAATGAACCTTATCGGTAACCATATGTTTCAATCTTTGGTAGTATGTGGGTCCAATAAATATCTCAGTTCTAATCTGTTCCCCTGTGCGTCCATTATATAGGATTTCATTGCCATATCTTTCCATGCCAGATTCTTCTAGTACCTTTGCAATATCTTCTACGGAACAATCATTATATGGTGTTGAATCTCCAAACGCACCAATATGACATCCAGCTTTACCCATAATACATTCCATTAATTGCGCAATAGTCATACGAGAAGGAATAGCATGAGGATTCATAATAATATCTGGTACAATACCATCTTTTGTAAATGGCATATCTTGATGTTTATATGTCATACCAATAGTCCCTTTTTGTGCACTACAACTAGCACATTTATCGCCAATTTCCGGCTTTCTGTTTTTACGAATTCTAACTTTGCAAAACTTATATCCCTCGCTATTAATACCATTATAATTCATATCAACATAACCATCGTCATTAGCTTTCATCACAAGACTGTTATCATGATAATTCATTTCACCATTTACTTTTTTAGGCATAACTTTACCAACAATTACATCGTTGCCATTGACATAAGTATTCTTTGGTACAAATCCATCATTATCCAATTTATTATATGAATATGGTTTTTGTACAGACTTATTTTCAGGATTTGTAAAGATTTCTTCTTCACCAGTACTATGATTTTTATTACAAACGTCTCTCACCGCTTTATAATATGTGCTTGTGAATAGTCCTCTATCCAGTGCCGATTGATTAATCATAATACTATCTTCTTGATTAAATCCAGTATGTGTCATGATAGCAACAATAGCATTAACACCCGATGGTAATTTATGCGCCATCGTGTATTTAGATAGCTTTGTACATACAAGTGATTTTTGAGGATAATTCAAGATATTTCCCATTGTATCAATTCTTTTATTAAAATTACTTGTATAAATACCTAGTGCTTGCTTGCCCATAGCGCATTGATAACAATTTCTAGGAGATTGATTATGATCACTAAATGGAATATTTACGCCTAGAATACCATTAATCAAACTTGGATGAATTTCACAATGCGTATAACAAGGAGGCATCGCTGTACCTTTCATGCCTTCATCAAGATCACTTGGAAATGTTGCAATCATTGAATTATTAATTTCATCACAATCCATATATTCAATGAAACCTTCTTCATCCAAATAGCTATCTGGATCATCATAATTTTTAATAATTTCATTTGGTACAATGAAATAATCAAAGTGTTTGTCTTTAATATATTCTTTGAAACTAATATTTTTTCTTTTTAGAATACGTTCAATTCTAAGAACACGCTTCTTAGCATCTTTATCATAATCTACTATATATAGTGGTCTATACATACGCCCTGCTTCGGTACTAATTATAATATTGGAGCGTTGAATATTCCATACAATAGATGTCATTGGATGAATAATACCACTTCTCTTATAATGCTTTAATTTGCTATATAATTCATTAGGATTACAATGATATCCAATAATATCACCATTTATCATAACATACACATTATTTTCGTTACCCATTTCTTTTAGAAATTCTGTTGATGATTTATTAGAACTGTAACCAAAACTGTCATCGTATGTATTAATACCTAGCTCAATTAGAACTTTCCTGATATGAGTGCTATTCATAGAAATTGAGATGTTAGTACTAAGTGCCATATTTTTAACTAAACCAACAGAACTACCTTCTGGTGTCTCGGCTGGACAAATCATTCCAATTTGAGAATTATCTAATTTACGCGGTTGAACTAATTTGCCATTCTTTTCCATAGCTGTATTAATTCTACGTAAATGAGATAGAGTACTAGCATAAGACATTCTATTTAAAACTTGTGATACACCTTGTTTAATATTTTGAAATGTTCCCATGCTTTTGATACCCCAATTTCCTGTTGACAATGAATATTTAATCCATGATTCAAGGAGCGATTGTTTAAAGAATCTAGTAATACTAATTTCAGATATAATATTTGAAATAGGTGTATTACTATTGCCACGCCAAAGACCCAATTCTTTTTCAATAGCAGATTTAAGTTCCTTTGTCATTTTACCATAGCATTGTCTAAACAAATTTGACATCAGGATACCTGGTGTATCAACACGCTTATTAATATAAGAATCACGGTTGTCATATGTATCATAACCAAGATAGATACGTATCATTTTGCGAATAATATAACCAACATAAAGTGCCTTGCGTCTATAACTTTTACCTACATGAGGTAGAAAGTCATTAATGAGATTATTGCGCAATAACTCTCTATTTTCTTCATGTTCGTTATTTTTATTTGCTCCAATCATAATCTTTATAAGGACATTTTCAGCTTGCTCTTGTGTAGTAATATCACAAGAATCTTCACAACAAGCCATTAGTTCTGAAATAATACGTTCATTCTTTTCTTTGTCCATATCATAAACGATATGGTTGATAATCTCCTTATCACTTGTAATACCAAGTGCGCGAAACATTACAAATACTGGAACTTCTGAACGTAAGAATGATGTATTAATTCTAATAATACGACCCATGTGGTTTAACTTGCCACTCATGTTAAGACTTGTTGTCTTGGGTGGCAAATAAGATGAATCGCATATCGATCTAATTTCGGCATATAATCCTTCGCTATTATTATTAGGCTGAAATACAAGTGTCTTATTTTCATTGATTCTATCTTGTGAAATAAGAACTTTTTCATTTCCATTAATAATAAAATAGCCACCGAAATCATATATACATTCATTATTATTTTCTTCACAAATACCCGGTATCTGATTTGAAACACAAAGCTTTGATTTAACCATAATTGGAATCTTTCCAATATAAATATTATTTACGGTTTTATCAAACTTTTCAGTCATACCATTTTTATTAGTAACTTCTGTAACAACATGCACATTTACATAAACACTGCTTGAATATGACATATTATTCATTCGTGCAATATAAGGTGTCATGATATTTTGAGTTCCGTCTGGTAACTGATAGCTTGGTTTCGTAACACTGGGTTGCAAAATATTTATAGAAATGCAATAAGTATTATCAGAACCTAAATCATTTTTAGGATTTGCTACCTTGATTTTAATTGGATTAAATCCAGCAATAATTTGCCCCAATGTATTATCAATAAACTTATTATAGCTGTCAATTTGATGTTTTACCAATGGGTTAGATGATTCAGGAGAACCTCCTTTTTGAAAATAAGTATCAAGAATATCCCAGCAGTTGTTAGACTCAAACATTGAATTGTTATTATAAACAATAAACTTAATTCTTAAATATCAATTTTTTATTTTCAATACTTTTTATTAACAATTATTACTCAACTTGGAATAAATATGTCCAGAAAAATATAAAAATTGATATATCAACTATAACAGAGAATATTACCACATAACCAGTGAGTCTTAGCAGATACAAGTTATCTGTGTAAGGCAAATCAAACGAACAAAGCAACCAAAGTCAGTAGAACTTCAATCCTACCTATCCCTACAATGACCACTGCCAACGCTGCCAACGCCGCTTTCAAGGTTCACATCAAGAACATGCCTGAGGCTCTCAACACCAAGAAGGATGTTGACGAGTATTGCAAGCAGTTCTGGAAGGACTACAAGGAGAAGGCAAAGGAAGAGAAGGCTGCAAAGGCTGAAAAGCCCAAGCGCAAGAAGGGTGTTGATAAGGATGGAAATCCCAAGGAGAAGCGCGCTCCCTCTGCATACAACATCTTCGTGAAGGAGAAGTATGCAGAGATCAAGGAGGCTAATCCTAATATGGACAAAACAGAGATCTTTGCAGAAATTGCCAGGATCTGGAAAGAACAGAAGGTAGAAAAAGAAAAAGCACCCTCTGAGGAAGAAAAAAAGGTTTCTGATAAGAAGTCTTCTGAGAAAAAGAAAGATGAGGAAGAAGAAATTGTTGAGGTTGTAGAAGTTCCCAAGAAGAAGCCTGGTAGGAAAGCAATTACCAAAAAGGCTAAAAAGACAAGTCCCGAGGAGGCTCATGAGGAAGCCAGCGAGTAAATACTCAATTGTGTAGAGTTATATATTGTGATTGTGTGTGTTATATATTTTTATATTTAAAAATTGATATTATTTTTTATATTTATTAACAAATAAAATGAAGAGAATCATAGCTATTTGTGGCGCAAAGCGTAGTGGTAAAGATGTTTTAGCAAATCATATTATTGAAAAATATGGATATACTAGATTATCATTTGCAGAACCTTTAAAACAATTAGTAAAACAACTATTTAATTTTAGTGACGAGCAAGTAGGTTTAATTGATGGTGATAATGATGAAAAAGATACAATAGATGAAAGATGGGGTATTAGTCCCAGAAAAGCATTACAATTTATTGGTACAGAAGTATTACAGCATAAAATTCAGGAATTAATCCCAAATATTGGCAGGGATTATTTCGCAAATATTCTTTTATCAAAAATAGAAAATGATAAAACATATGTAATAAGTGATCTTAGATTTATTCACGAATACGAAAAAATAAAACATCTTGATATAGATATTATTAAAGTTATTAGACCTTCAATTGCAAGTAATGAATATGAACAAAATGACGAACAGCATTTATCCGAAGTAGAAAATCTATATATTCCATGTAATAAAGAAATCATTAATGATGGCACACTTGAAGATTATATTAATAAATTTGAAAATTTATGATTTATTATGATATGTTTTAATACAGTTTTCTACTGATGTTTTAATATCAGGAATATTAGGATATAAGTTGTAAAGTTTATCGTTTGACAATTGAATATTTGATCTCATAGATAGTAATATTAGATTTTGTTCTTCAATTGTAAAATTCTTCCATGTAAAATCATTATCTATATGTTTTTTATACATTTCTAATATTTCATTATGAGAAATAATACCTTTATTAACCATATTAAATGTCCCAGTAGTTTTTTTATTCATCATATCCAAAATTACAGGGTACATATCATTAAGCACTGTCATTGAATTTGGCATTGAGCATATTTTATCATATTTCAATATTTTAGTTATAAAATTTCTATCATGATAATAATTAACTATTGGCATTCTAATTCTTAGATTTAGTGTGTTATCACTATACATATGCTGTAATCTATCAGTATATCCTTTAACAATTGAGTAAGAAGACCCAAAAAAATCTGGTTTAGCGTCATCATCAACGTATGAATTATTTGGATCAATATTATTAAAAATACATCCAGTGCCCAAATAGGTAAAATGAATATTATATTTTTTTGCTATAATAGAAAGTACCATTGGAGCATAAAGATTATCTCTGATATTATCTACTAATTTTCCTGGTTGTTCTAAATAATCAATTGTATTATATTTACCACCATATGTTCTCCCTATAAATGATATGATATGTGTAGGACTATATCTAATAACTTCATTTTCAACAGCATTTTCATCGTCTGCTCTTGCATTTGCTTCAATATAATTTACATTATTATCATTTAAATATTCAACAAATTGCTTACCAATCCACCCGCGACTTCCATAAAATAATACTTTCATTATGATATTATTCACATTTTATATTTATATATATATTAAATCTGTACAACATGTCATATATTTTTTGCTTTTTACAACTTCTGTAAATGACCCCACGTATTTTATTTCTTTTTTTAAATCATCGTATAAAAACCATTTGTTATTATTATTTTTACACCTAAATAAACATGTATAGTGTCCAGAATCTATACCACCATTATGCATAATGATAGAATGTAAATATTTAACACTATTGTCTTTTAATGTGATTTTTCTAGCAGGTTTTACATTTGTTTCTTGTTTTATTATACCACCCACACTTCTATCATATATTAATCTATCTATATGAACAAATAACAATTTTGCAGATATTAATTCAACCTCTTCAACTTTATATTTATATTTAGTATTACTTGCAGGTTTCCACATATTATCTTTATCAAATTTAGTAATATTTATTATACTTGGTAATTTATCAGATATATTCAGGTTTTTTTTACCTTTTTCACAAGGTAATCTATAAATTATTGAGTTATTTTGTTTACGCGTTGTAATAGGAGTTGTTTTTATTATATTCTTAGTAGGTCTATTATTAGTTCCCCAATTACTTAATCGCATAACAGTAGTATCTTTAAAGTTTAATATTATATTTAAAAATTCAAGAGTTTGCACTGGTTCTGATTGTGATTGTTGCCAATTATTTTGATCAATTGTATTATTGGGATATACTTTATTATATTTCTTTTTAAAATCTTGTAATAGTTTTCTTAAATTACTACATTTATAATTATTTTCACTATCACTATTTCTTCTAATTTTTGAATAAATATTCAATAATTCCTGCTTAACTAATAAAGCGCTATCTTCTAACTTTTTATCAATTAATTCGCTTTTAAAAAATAATTCATATACTATATCATTATCTGACGAAAAAAGGGAAACTAATAATGAATCTATATAACAACTATTAATACCATCGTATTCTAGCATATTGTTATAACATATTTTTTTTGCTTTTCTACAACGCAATGTTTTTGGATGTCTTTCTTGATTTTCTTTACATTTTTTATATAATTTATTTTTAATGATTTCATATCCTGGTTTTGCAATTATTTTATTTCTACATCTCATTGTTTTTGGATGCCTTTCTTGATTTTCTTTGCATTTTTTATATTTAACACCATCAATAATCTCGTAATCCATCCCCATCTATTATATAATAAACATATTACTTAGATATTATTTTGATTTCCGATACATTAATATATTTATACATATTTGTGATGCTAGAATTTAATATAGATACTCTATCATTTAATATATTATATCTTTTTAAGCTTGCGACATTATTATGTGCTTTAAATAATTCAAGAGCATAAAATACAGTTAACAATAAAAACTCTTTCAGCATTTATTATATTAATAATAATTTACTTTATATCTATTTAGAGTTTATAATAGAATAATATACATTCATCGCATTCTATAATATACTGTTGTATTTCTTTGATATTACTTAATCCTGTTAATTGATATAAAAGCTGTGTTATTTTGCTCTCTTAAATTACCATTTTTCAATAAAATCAATTAAATCATCACCAGATGTTTAACTAACTGATTGTATATTACTGTAAATTGCGTTACCACTCAAATAATATCTTAATGTATCTACGAAATCTATTTCTTTATCTTTTGAATATTAAAAAATTAAATCTTTAACCAATTTACATACATCACTAATATATTTTATCGCATTTTTATCGTCACAACATTTAATACTATTGCTTTAATTTCTTTAATATTCATTCTATTATTTCAAAATAAAAAATTGATATTTGCTGTTTGAATAATTTGGCATTCTAGTTTGATATATGGAATGTACTAAATGCCGTACTGTTAAGAATTTTGAAGAGTTTTCATATAAAAATGAAGGCGAAAAAATCTATTATTTATATTGTGATTTATGTAGAAAAAAAACACAGGAGATACAATCAAAATATAAAGAAAAAGCTAAGGAAAATTACAATTTAAAGAAAAAACAGAATTCAGTTCAATGTAAATGTGGAATAACATATGTATGTTTCAGAGATTATCATGTTTATAGACATATAAACAGTAAAAAACATAAAAATCTATTAAAATCAGTTGTGGATGCTAATTTATAATTTCAAAGAAACATTATTAAGATTAAATATCAAAGGTATTATACATATTGGTGCTCATAATTGCGAAGAGCAGGATTTTTATAATTCTATTGGTATTAATGACATTTTTTGGATTGATGCTAATGCAAAAAGCGACAACATTTATAATTATCTAGTAAGTGATAATGATGGCGAAGAATATACATTTAATATATCTAATAATACTAAATCATCATCCATATATAATATGAAATTGCATTTAATAGAATATCCAGATATTACGTATGATAACACTATTAAATTAAAATCAAATACTATTGACACTATTTATAATATTAATAATATTGATAAAACAAAATATAATATGTGGAATATTTGTGTTCAAGGAGCAGAATTAAAAGCTTTACAAGGAGGTATTAATAATATTAATAATATAGATGTGATATTTATAAAAGTTTATAATAAAGAATTATATGATAATTGCCCAAATACATATGATATTGATAATTTTTTATTAAAATATAATTTTGATAGAATAATTACAGAATATACAATTAATGGATGGGGAGTTGCCTTATATATAAAAAAAAATGTTGCTTACAAGTATAAAACATAGTAATAATGCCTACTAGTGGTGGCGATTGTGGATGCTCTCATGATGGTGGTAAGAGAAAAAAGAAAACTGCGACAAAAAAGCGTGGATTATCCGATTACAATAAATTTATGAAAACTGAAATAAAAAAAGTTAAAAATGAAAATCCTAATTTAACACACCAACAAGCTTTCAAAAAAGCAGCTGGTAATTGGAAGGGCAAAAAATAAATTATTTTTATTAACTTGTATTATTGATAGATAATGAGTAAAAGATTTATTCCTCCTCAGAAAAAAGGCTATACTATTTATTCTATATCAAATTGCAAATACTGTAAAATGTCATTTGATAAAATTAAGTCTGATAAAAAAATAATTAATTGTGATGATTATATATTAACTTTGCGTGATAGAGATGCTTTTTATAAAAAAATACAAAAACACACAAAGATTAAATACATACATTTTCCTATGATATTTAAGGATGCTAAGTTTATAGGTGGATACAAAGAGCTAATATCTTAGTCTAGGTCGGATAGTGTGTCGTAGTCATATGGATCATATTTGGTATCATATTCGTCGTCTGTGCCAGATGAATTGTCGTCTTCTACGACGAGTGAAATATTACCAAATGTCCTGCGATTGATTTTTTTTACTTTTTTAACCTTAAAGACGTCGTACTTCTCATTGTTGCTCCTGGTAACAGAAAACATATATTTGATGTAAAAACTTCAAATATGTTTTATTTTAAATGCGATGGATATTTTTATTTTTAAAAATATGTATCAATTTTTAATTAAAAATTGATTTAAATATTATAATATTTATAATATCAATAAATGCCAAAAATTAGTTGCGAAAAATGCGGCATAGAGTTTAATAGTAAATCACAGTATAGTCAACATCAAAAAAAGTGTACTTGTATAGACAAAAAAAAAATAACAATTGAAACATCTACATTTGATGAAATAAAAAGGTATTATGACGAAACATTGAATACTGATAAAAGTACGTATAAATCTAGCAATGATGAACCAACACCTATTGATTGTATAAGTGAGATGATAAGTAAAATCCCAAATGAGTTATGGAAGAAAAATGATTTATCTATATTAGATCCATGTTGTGGTAATGGAAATTTCAGTATTCCTATAATATTTGAATTGTTAAAGTATCATGATAAAAAAAAGATATTAGAAGAAATATTAGAATTCAATGATATAAATGAAAGTAGATTGGAAAATGTTCGAAGTGTTTTTTGTAGTGAAAAATACAATTTACAAATAAATAATCAAGATTATATTACATTTAATAATACTAAAAAATATGATTTAATTGTTGCAAATCCACCATATGCAAAACTATTAGAAAATGGTAAAAGAGCTTCAAAAAACCATAATCTAATTAAAGACTTTATTGATAAAGGTTTATCACAACTAAAACCAAATGGATATTTATTATTTATTACACCTGATAACTGGATGTCATATGCTGATAGAAATATATTAATTGAAAAAATAACATCATTACAAATAGTTCATTTGGATATACATACAGCAAAAAAATATTTCAAAAAAATTGGTTCAAGTTTTACATGGTATATTATTCAAAATTGTCCTTTCTATAAAAATATTAATGTTACAGGTATATGGAAAAAGAAAGAATATAGCAGTTCTGTTGTATCAAAACAACGCAAATATATCCCACTATTATATAATCAAATAGTTCAAAATATATTATCAAAAACTATTGATAATACAAGTCTGCAAAAATTTGAAGTTAAAACAAGTAGTGATTTACATAAATATACAAAGGCTAAATTTATCAGTGATAAAAAAACAGAAGAATTTAAATATAAATTAATTCATACACCAAGTCAAACTGTATATTCATCGAGACCTCATAAATTTCAAGAAGGGTATAAAATATTTATATCAACAACAGATAAATATAATGTATTTATTGATAATTGTGGAATGACACAATCAATTGTATTTATTATGTGTTCCAATGAAGAACAAGCAAAAAAATATTTAGAAATATTAAAGCATCCATTATATGTGTTTATAAATAATATTTGTCGTTGGGGAAATTTTAATAATATTAGAATATTACAGAATTTTCCAATTCCAAATATAAAATATTCAGGAAATCATGAAGAAATATATAATTATTTTAACATTACAATTGAAGAAATTGAATATATTTTATTAAATATATAAATATTATTCTGTTTATGGGTAATACAAAAAAATTAATGTATCTAAAACTTTTAAAATTATTATTAAATAATACTAAATACAATCAATTTTTATATTTTTTTTTATATTTTAGTACAAATTAATTACTGCATATTATTAAAATCCTTCCAATCTTTATTAACTTTACGGCGATTTTTATGGGCATAGCGGCTATCTCTCATCTTCGTGCGAATATTTTTATCTGCCTTAATATTATCTCCATAAAACTTATTTTTATAACTTCTAGGAATTTTAACAACATCACCGATGTCATCGTGTTTCTCTACATAGCTGTTAAACTTGCGAGAGCTGATTTTATAAGTAGACATTTGAAATTAATTTAATAATAAAAAATATAAATAACACAATCAATTTTTATTTGCCTTGAATTATATTTTCATAAATTTTAATATTGTCTTTTATATCCGCATTACAAATGGGGCAACAATATTTTTTACTATATTTAATTTCTTCTATACAATTATTGCAACAAACTCTATGGCCACATGGTACAAATGCCATGATTACATCTTTATCATATATATTATAACAAACACAACATTCAATATTTGAATAGACTATTATATTTTCTGTTGAATAATTTATAATTTTTGAATCGCGTTTGATATTAAAAATCCAATTAAAACATCTCTTCATGTTTTATAATAAAAAATATATAATATATATAGTCATTTTTTTTATATTAACAACCCATATATTGGGTGTTTTTATAGTATTTTTCGTATTTCTGTGTTATATTTATTCCTATATTATTGGGATTAATATCCATCAATAGTTTCTTTATCATTTCAATGAATACTTTGCTTTGTTCATCTTTGTCATATGACATTACCAAATCGCAAACACCTTCGTGCTCTGCGTCTAATTCATCAATCAAATTACAGGCTTTTTCCTGATACCATATTTTTAGCAGTTTGTAATGAAAATCTGATAAGTCGTTATACTTAAACTGCTTTGCCCAGAAAAGTGCCTTCCTAATCTTGCCATAATGTTCAATCTCCTTCAACAAAGAAACAGGTGGAATACAAATATATTTTGCACATTCACGAAGAATATCATCTGGAAGAGCATCAATCATTTGAGAACGCGACATCATAACTGAGGACATTATGTTACTAATGTAAAATAAGCATTTTTATCAATTTTTAATTA